>Ga0099822_1000455_pt1 | contig 37494 bp, 17 predicted proteins | sample CowpeawhiteBW_FD_76839 | JGI IMG/M metagenome (GOLD analysis project Ga0099822, IMG submission 76839) | Root nodule microbial communities of legume samples collected from California USA - Cow pea white BW | ecosystem: Host-associated > Plants > Roots > Nodule | place: USA: California | collected... | reverse complement strand
TTATTAATATATATATTTTAAATATATAAAACATATGTATTTTTTTTTATATATATATATATATATATATATATATATATATATATATATATATAAATTTATTAAAATATTTAATTATAAGAAATTATTTTTTTTATTTAATCAGGGGTGAACATGTTATCTTACTAAAAAAGGAGAGTTATTGTAAAACCAATAGATGTATGAATATGTTTTGAGAGATTTCTTTTGAAAAATGAAAAAAATGTTAAAAACAATAAAAAATTGTGAGTGTATAAACATAATTAATGTATTTTATGACCCTTGAGTTCAAAGGCAACACTTATTATAATTTCACTTTTCTTATTTTCATTCTCAAGTTTAGGATAGGCGTATTAATGCTGCTAGGTTCCAAGTCAATCCGCCAAAACATCATCATTTCAATATACTGATTCATTCTTAATTAGTCAAAAAAAGGAAACTATCTAATTAATAAATACAATATTACTTTATTTCTGTTTTGAGTAATAAATAAATAATTTGTGAATAGTTTTAGCTATGAAAGCAAAAATCATAAAATGCTTGAATTTTTAATTAAATTTAATCTTTTAATAATTTTGTATATTATTATTATTATTTATTTCTCTTCGTTATCCCATTTATTCAAACACGAAAATAAAATGGCAATAAACTTCAGACGCATCAAATATAACACATGTATTCTTTTTCTGTTCCACCAAATCACCAAATTGAGTTTGCAGGAAGAAATAATCAATTAAAGTTGTGCTTGTCAAGTTTCCTTTTTTTCCACATCTTTCTTGATACGCTTACTTCATTCCCAAAACTGAATGGAAAATGTTAACATTGACTTTTTTTTTTCTTTCTCTGTATTTTTCTTATTCTCCTTTTTGCTTCTCTTTTTCACATTATTCATTTAATTTATATTTTTACATTTTTTTTTTATTTGAGTAATGATACACCAACATTATTATGAACACATATTTAATGTTTTACTTTACTGTAAATTTCCTGTTTCTTTTATGTTATCTAATAAATTTTGTTCTGAAATATTTATATCTTATTATTCTTTTTTATTTTTTAGGGAATTAATTAAATAATTCATTAAGATTAAAAGAATTAGTTAAGATTTAGTAAAATTAAATTTACATCCTTCACAAAAATAATTTTTTTATTTAAATATTTTTTAAACTATCCCTAAGATTAATGAGGTACATTTTATATTTCATAGCTTAATAATTTTAATCTCTTTATTAAAATTATATTTATTGTATTAATTTTTACTTGCTATAAATATAAATAATCATTATCAAAGTCTTAAGAAAAAAAAATATATTATAAACATCATGTATTCCAATTCTTATTTATTGAATTCGAAAAATAAAAACAATTAGAGGTATTTTAGTCAAATAAAAAAATATATTAGATTTTATAATTTGTCACAGTCATCTATCTATTTATATGAATCATAAAAGGATCAGAATTTGTTTCTTAAAGTCATAAATAAATATAGAAAACGATAATCATAAATAATTTGTCACAGTCATCTATCTACTTATATGATTTCTTAAAAGGATAAATTTTATCATACTTATTAGATACTATATTTGCTATTCTTAGATAATTAAAGTTTTACCTGAATATTATTATTATGTACATTAACTACAAGAAACGGCATTCTTAATTGAAAAAACAAAACAGCAACGTTTACGATATTGTATTTAACGTTTACTTTTTTAAAAGTGTTAAATACTTTTTGTTCCTCGTTTTCGTAATGTTTGCTGCAGATGGTTCTCATCTTGACAGGATGTTTAAAATAATCCTCATTTTGTTACCGAATGTTTAAAATGGTCCTCATTTTCGCAATTCATGTTTTATTTGATCATTTTCTGTAACGCCGTTTAAATCATTAATGGAGCATTGTACAGTACACATAACAAACACACCCTAGTACAAACTATGTCATTTGTACAATGCTCTGTTAATGATTTAAGCGACGTTACATACAAGGATCAAATAAATCACGAATTGCGAAGATGATGACCATTTTATACATTCGCTAAAAATGAGGACCATTTTACACATTCTGTCATCCGCAACAAACACTACGGAAATGAGGACCAAAAAGGTATTTAAGCCTTTAATATTTTTTTTTTGCTATATAATATTTTTTCTTTTGAGATTTATTCTTTTTTTTTTCCTCATTGAACACGCCTTTACGAATTATTACCGCAATTTCAGGAATATGTTTGATTAGATGAAAAGAATAATTTTTACTCTGGTGAATATTTTTTTCTACTCTCGAGTATAAACCAAAAGTAAAAATTGATACCAAATACCAAATTAGAAATTAGCTAATAACATTTAACTATATTTAAAAATAACGATTAAAATAGTTATTTTTTTTTCAACTTGCTGAAGTTTTAAATGCCATTAAATACAATCACAATTTTTTTTTCTTCCGGTTTATCTTTCTGGATGATGAGTAACATTATGTAAAAGTCCACAAGACATTGCTGTTTCTCTCGGTCCTTCTATCATTGCACCTCATTTTTGGATCTCGGGTGTGTGTGTATGTTTATCTCAGAGTTGAACCTATAAATATGGTAACACAACATAGAATGTTAACAAATTTCACTAACAATGAGGATGTTTCACAAAGCCTTGGCTTCAACTCAAGTCTTTCTTTTCTTCTGTGTTGCAGTGTTCTCTACTCCACCAGAGGATCCAATCAAGTGTTCTTCAGGGAACACAACCTGCACCATCACAAACTCCTATGGCATGTTTCCCGATCGAAGCATCTGCCATGTCTCTCAGGTGCTGTACCCCACAACAGAGCAAGAGCTTCTGTCGATGGTTGCATCCGCAGCCAGAAGCAAAACGAAGATGAAAGTGGCGACCCGTTTTTCGCACAGCATCCCGAAGCTGGTGTGCCCAGAAGGCGAAAATGGGGTGCTGATAAGCACAAGATACCTGAACAAGATAGTGAAGGTTGATGTGGAAGCAAGAACAATGGTTGTGGAGAGTGGTGTGACATTGAAGGATCTTATCAGTGAGGCTGCAAAAGCAGGGTTAGCCTTGCCATATGCACCATACTGGTGGGGTTTGACCATTGGAGGGCTCATGGGAAGTGGTGCACATGGAAGCACTTTGTGGGGGAAGGGAAGTTCTGTTCATGATTATGTGCTGAACCTTAGGATTGTTAGGCCTGCTTCTCCTCAAGAAGGTTATGCTAAGGTTGAGAACCTCGATCAACAACATGAAGATCTCAATGCAGCCAAAGTCTCACTCGGGGTGCTTGGAGTTATCTCACAGGTAATCACCATTTTCTCTCTGAATTCTTACTTCGTTCTTATAATCTATGTTTACGGAGTTTTGTTACAATCTAACATCTTAGGTTGTTACTGGTGTTGTTATTGTTGATGATGTTTCTCAAACTGTAATGAAATCTGGTCTTTTGAATGTTGCCATAAAACACAAGGAGAGAAAAAAGAAGAAGAAGAAAAACTACATTTTCATCCAAAACACTTTAGTTCTGGTGTGAAACAGAGTAGAGAAATTAAGTGTTGAATGCAGATCATTTGTCATTCATCAATAGTCATAATGGAGGAAATTCATTAGATAATTATTATGACATCGACTAACATACCACTATGAATAAATGCAACATAAAATAAGAATTAGTGTGCCACTATTATAAATAAGATCATTACACTCCATAGTGATTATACACAAACAACATATTTTCAACAACAATACAAAATTTTTGTTATTTTAAAATATTAAATAAATTAAAATGAATTAAGAAGGAAAGTTAAATTATTAGTATTTTATTAGAGAGGAATACATGTTTATGACTTTTCCATAAATAAATGTGATCAATAAAAGTCAATATAATATATATATATATATATATATATATATATAATTCGATTGAGTTAATATTATTAGAATTAATTATCAGTTAGAAATATCGTCTCTTTTAAAATTGGAACATTAATACTATACGTGAGAACCTCAATCTAAAAAAGAAATACTCATTCTCCTCAAATTTTCAACTAAGGAACTTATTTGGATATACTCAATAATTCTACTGCATTTAAGATCAACAATTTAAGTATATTTTTTCCCAAATCTCTAACATGAAATAGTTTTTAAATCATAAAACAATATATCCAGCTCATCAAGAATCTGAAATCGATTTCTTCTTCATCAATAACGTTCACCAACCACTAGAAGACAAATGAGGATCTACATAAACTGATAAAATAGAAAAAATATTTTTTAACTACTAAATTTTGACACTTTTTTTTATATCTTTAGGTGATATTTTCTAAGTGATTTTTTATTTTTTTATTTTTTTATTTTCAATATTTTGAAACCAATAAAAAATTGACATCTTATATTATAAGAAAAAGTTGTCAAAATTTAGTAATCAAAATATGTGTGTCGATAAAATATTATGATTCACTTTTGTGCCACTGATTCATTGGTTCCATTAGGTAGCAAACAAATAAAAGTTTGAAGCATATTCTAAGGTTACATATAGTGGACAAATGTCTGAGATCATCCTTTCTAAATTAGCCACCCATAGTGGACAAATGCTGTAGTCAGCTATCACCAAATTCCATGGCGCAACAAAAAGATAGCAACAAAAATACAATAACACATCACTGAAAAACAAAGATAAACAATGAATGTATTCAGTAATTTTTTAATTGTTTGTTCAAATTTAAATTCAAATCTTTCACATTGGTTTGGTGGGAACCTGTCCCTATTTCTAATTATTGGAACTCCTTTACGATGTTTGAATAATATCTTCATATTATGGATCTCTCTAGAAAATTTCATTTTTGTATCTTTCGGATTAATATTTTAAAACATTTTATGCTTTTATATTGAAAAAAAAAATGTTTTGAATATTATCTTTTTATGTGACCTCTTTGTTAAAAATCGATAACATCGTCGCTTTGCTTTCACATGATTTCTTTGTTTTCTGTGTATCTGGTGGCTTCACATGCTTTATAGTAAGATAAGATTTAAATATTTTTAACTCTCAAAAGCATACAAAAGACTATAAATATATAAAACGCGAGAAAGGTAAATTAGTTGTCAGCAAAAAACGCGTAACCTATATTTTATGGTAAGAGACAAATGCGTTGTCATAGAATCTAGCTTATATATAATTCAAAATTTTAACCCGATAAAGAAAAAAAAAAAAAAAGACTTCAAAATGTTGACCACTAAACTCTTTATCTCTAATTCAACAATGGTGGAAAGGGACTTCCTATTACGCACTTCGTTTGCAAGACTTGGGTAACGTGGCAACCGTTTGCATGAAAAGTTTAAAAGCTTTTCATCAAACACCTATACTACGAAGAAAAAATATAATTTTTTGCTACAAACTTGCAAGCTTCTATTACTGTTTTCACAATGAATTAAATTAAATATTCATTGGTGATTGAGAAAAGTAGCTGTGCAATAAAGTTTGTGATGTGGGTACGTTCATATCCGCCATTATTATGCGAGAGGAATGCAATGATGATTGCTCATTTGGATGGATTTTTTTTTGCAGATTACTCTAAAACTAGAAGGTATCTTCAAGCGATCCATCACGTATGTCGCAAAAAATGATTCAGATTTGGGAGAACAAGTTGCTTCTTTTGGTTATGCTCATGAGTTTGGTGATATAACGTGGTACCCAAGTCAACGTAGGGCTGTGTATCGTGTTGATGATCGTGTGCCAATTAATGCATCGGGCAATGGTCTTTACGACTTTATCCCCTTCCGTCCCACTCCTTCTCTTGCATTGGCAATCCTAAGAACCACAGGTTTCCCTTCCTTTTATTCAATACATAGATAAAGTTCTTATTTTTAAGCATGCATGTAGTTAAAAAGCAAACCAACTTTCATGTCGATAACATGTTTGTTTTTTTGCTTGATGGGGTAGCAGAAGATGTTCAAGAATCTGCTGGTGATGCCGATGGGAAGTGCATAAATGCTAAGACCACAACGAATACACTCATCACCTCTGCATATGGACTTACTAACAATGGTACTGTCTAAGTCAAAATATGATAGTAAAACTAGTTTATGATTTGACGGAGAATTCAAGTTATGAAGCTGAAGTTTTTGTTTTACATTTGGTGCTTGCAGGTATAATCTTCACCAAATACCCTGTAATTGGATTTCAGAACCGACTTCAGGCATCTGGGACATGCTTGGATAGTCTTAAAGATGCAAAGATCACAGCATGTGCCTGGGATTCCACGGTGAAGGGAGAGTTTTTTCACCAAACCACATTCAGCATTGGCTTGTCAGTTGTGAAAGATTTCATTGAAGATGTGCAGAAGCTGGTTGAATTGGAGCCAAAGGGGTTGTGTGGCTTAGAGCTTTACAATGGAATTCTGATGCGTTATGTGAAGGCTTCAAATGCCTACTTGGGGAAGCAAGAGGATGCTTTAGACATTGATATCACCTACTATCGTAGCAAGGACCCTATGAGTCCTAGGCTCTATGAAGACATTGTTGAAGAGATTGAGCAACTTGGGATTTTCAAATATGGAGGGTTACCTCATTGGGGTAAGAATAGGAATTTGGCGTTTGAAGGAGCCATCAAGAAGTACAAAAATGCAGAGAAATTTTTGAGGGTTAAAGAGAAGTATGATTCAGAAGGGCTTTTCTCAAGTACGTGGACAGATCAAATGCTTGGGCTAAAAGATGGGGTGACAATAGTGAAGGATGGATGTGCTTTAGAAGGCTTGTGCATTTGCTCACAGGATAGTCATTGCAATCCAAGCAGAGGGTACTATTGCAGAGCAGGAAAAGTTTACAAGGAAGCAAGGGTTTGTACTCATTTGAAATCCAAATGAGACCAAAGTTTACAGAAAATGATCCATTTATACTGTGTGATAAGTGATGATATTTATAGCTGTAATTTACATATACCAAATGATTAATAAACACACTGTGATGCATACAAAGTTGAAAGGTTAAGTTATTTATTGGTGTACTAGCTAGGACTAGTTATGTGAAAGGTCATGTAGTAACTATTTAGTGAAGGTGAACTATAATTTGTGACAGCAAATACAAGGTTTCATTTCTTTCCTATACCACCCTTTGAATTTTGGTGAGGCTTTGTGTTACTATGTCCATTCTCCAAAACAGAGTTGAGTTCAATAACTTTCCCTTGTATAATATACACTAGAGACCAGGTTCTACGTGACACTTTGACACTTTCATTAATTTTAGGCGGGACAAACAATTTTCCAGTTCAAAAAATGAAAAAAAAAAATAAATTCAGATCTTTCATTCAGAACTAAATCATATAAACGTGTCCAAGAATCTATGTAGTTGAGGTCCTCTCTTTTAGATTAAAAAGGTCTGTGATGGTGCAGTTTCTGGATTTTTTCATTAAGACAAATAAACAAAAGATTGTGTGTGGATATTATTAACGTTGAAATATGATTAAGATAAAAAAATAATTTATAATAATACTAATAATAATAATTTGACATTTATATATATATATATATATATATATATATATATAAATTGTGATTAACTGAAATTATATTAGTTTATTCATGGTTAAATCATTTCATTGGTTTTTATTTTTGTATAAAAATCTAAAAGTGGTCTTATTTTTTTTATTTGTTTCAATTTCGTATTTATTTTGGTAAATTTGTCGCAATCATGTCTTTTCATTAGTAATATATTGATAACGTTATAGAGGTATCACATATTGGTTAATATTTTTTTTAATTTTTTTTATTTTTTTTTTTAAATAAAAAATTTTGTTATATATCAAGCTGACATTGTGTCACATAGTGATAATAGTATGATGTGGCACTTATAATGCCACGTGTCACTGTTCAATACAAAAAAATCTCAATTTAATTTTTATATTTGTTATTTTGTCTAAATATAGTCTCATTATTTTTTTAAACTCAAACAATTTCATCCCTATCTAAATAGAGGCCAAATTTACCTTTTATATAAATGTTATAAGGATATTTTTAACAAGATTAAATTTATTTAAATTTATACTTTACATTGAACTTTATTTAAATTTTGTTTCAAATATTTATATATCAACAATTTCTAGAAAAATGTTAGAGTTGGTTTAAAAATAACAACTCTATAAATTGAAATGTAAAATTTTAAAACAGTTTTATAACAATTTAAAATGTTATAAATTGTTAAATAAATGTATTTTAAAACAATTTTATAACAATTTAAAACGTTATAAATTGTAAAATAAAATTATAAATAAATGTATTTATTTAAAATTGTTATAAACTGTTTTAAAATTTTATATTTGTATTTGTAAAGTTTTATTTTTAAACAAATTCTAATATTTGTCTAGAAATTATTTATATATAAATATTTACAATAAAATTTAAAAATATCAATTATATATCATAAAAATATAAATGTAACATTTATATAAAAGTTAAATTTAGTCTCAATTTGAAAGAGATGAAAATTATTCTAGTTTAAGAAGAAATAGGAACTAAATTGATACAACATAATAATAAGGGAGACTAAATTGAGATTTTTTCAAATCAAGAGCGACACATACACATACACTTTCATTACCATATGACATTATCATTGTCACGTGACAATTTTTTTATTTTTTAAAAGATTTAAGAAAAATTAAAATAGATTAAATAAATCAAAAAGAAAAAAAAAATTATAAGTTGACACATAGTTCACAATTTAATGTGTTATCGCTTTTAAGTATATTATTGACGGAAAAAACTTGAAACAAATGAAAAAAAATCAATTTAAAATTTCTCTAAAACACGAGGACCAATAATAATTTTCTTTTAATTATATGTGTTATTTTATTTTTTTGGGATAGTGACTATGATCGTACTTTTATGAAAACGTTATATGGTTATAAAAATATTCATAAATTATATGAAAAATAAAATAAAAGTATTTTATCTAAAAAAATCCATCGCATTATTATGTTCTGTAAAATTTAATATATTTTAGTACTTTTAAAGTTTTAAAATATATGTACATGAATATATGTTATTAATGAGATGATTTTATTATATGTATTATTTATTTATTTATTTATTTAAGTAAGAGAGAAGAGCGGGGCTTATTGATGGAACAACTTTGGTGGTTAAAAAGAGTTATATAATAAAGCTGGAATGATATACTTAATTTTATCTAATAATATTATCCAGTGAGATATGTGTAATTAACTCGAAAATATAATATTTTATTAAACAAAATTTTAATTATTTAAAAAATTAAAAATTAAAAAAAAAGGTTTTCCTTTGAAAAAAAATTTGCAATAAAATTCACAGAAAATATTTTCAGCAGATTTCCTGTTATTTGTTACAATATTATTAAACCGATTCTATGGATCTATATTTATGAAAAAAATCCGAGGAAATAATTTACGTTTCTTACGTTTTTTTTTTAATCTAAATATAAGGAATATATAATTAACACGGACGCATTAAAATTCACAGGATCTTTTATTGATAACTTTTTATAAGAAAATCGCAACAATTTTTTCTTTTCAAAAAAAATAAAATAATAATCAATGTTTTTTTTTTTTTAAGGGTGCATAATTAACTAAAGATGTAAGTAAAATTAGGCATAAGCGATTAGGAATTTTCTTTATAATTATTATATATAATAACATACATAATTTCCAAAAAATATTATTACATAACTAGTTGCATATTTACGTAATTAGTAACTAAAACTATCATTACATGATTACCTGGTATATATATTCCCCTAATATCAGCACTATCATTGACTATCATTGTGTACAATTTTACATTGTACGTTATGTAGGAGTTAAAGTGAAATTAATAATGTTGATGTAAATATTTCTCGAATTAACTAACAGTAATTAGGTGAATAATTTGTCATTACCCTCTCGTCCTATATAAAGCTACAAACCCGTGTTAACCTGTGAATTAAAATTTTAAATCGTTTGAAAAAAAGTATAGTATTCAAGTATTGAAGTTATTGGAGATGGTGGCTAAGATGTCTTTCACACAATATTTCTGCTTATTCCTCATCATCTCATGTTTGTAAATTCTAGCTAGAAAACAGTATTTTCTTTCTCCATTATTTTTTAAATTGAAGTATAAAACACTTAAGAAGGGTGAAAAGAAGAGTGAATATTAGATAAGAATATCGGTATTTTGACATCATTCTTTTTTTTACTATTATTTGACACTATCTTTTACTATTATTTAATTTCTCTTACTTTTAAACATATAAAAGTTAATTTTTGTTAATACTATTCTATTCTTATACAAATTGTCAAATAGTCATCGAATGTTGTCAAATTACCTTTTTTTATTAAATAAATTGTTAAATTATTGTGTAATGTTGCAGGTATTTCAATGAGAAGAGTGGTGGTTGGAGAGATACTGTGTGTGAGAAACCAGAACTAACAGACCGGTGTGGGTTTGTGGAGTGTCCACAGGTTTGCATGGATTTGTATAAAGAAAAGTATGCTGCAGGAGAATGCATTGCTGGTCTCTCTAACCATCTTGAATGTGTTTGTTTCTATCACTGTTCTCCTACTCAGTCTAACACCACTCTAACCAACATTCCCAATTAGTTAGTTAACCTTTTTTTTTTTCTTTTTCCTTTTCTTTCATCCATGTTTAACACTTCTCTTCCAATAAACTTTTCTCTCATTTTCTCCACTACATCATCCTACAATATCATTCGTTTATTATATATATATTTTTTAATTTTAAAAATAAAACACAAAAATCCGAGTGATTTAAAATTGAAATATGTGCCGTAATCGCGAAAAAACAAATTTTACAAAAACTAATATAATAAATTATGACCCTTGCTATTTTGGGAGTTTTATTTGATGATTAATTATCAAACTGAAATTAAATGCATTGGATTATTAAGAAAATGCCAGCTAATCGTGTGTGGTAACGGATATTTTGAAGGAATTCAGAAAGCAATTCACATAATTTTTTTAGGGGAAGAAGCTATCACCATGGGATATATACTTGTATGTAATTACTATAGCTACATGATTAAATAATTTGTTGATAATAGTTATATGTTTACCTGATATAAGTTGTAACAGATTTTGTAACTATAATATAATGTTTTAAAGTACAACAAAACAATCCAATGACGGCATTATTATCCTTAGTTTACGATTAATATTCTATCCAAAGATGTCCGAAATTAGAGAAATATTAATAATTACAAAATAACAATAATTATTATTATTATTATCAATGTTATATATATATATATATATATATATATATATATATATCGAAATTCAATTAATTAATTTCTTTAATTGAATTTCACATCCGATGTCTTTATTTTTATGGGTACAGTAAGTGGATTCAAGTTAAAAGGTTGTTTTAAAAGTTTTTGAAAAATTTTGAGGGGGTTGAAAAATTATTAGAGGTGTAAGAAACTGATGAATCTAAAGTATGAATGATGCTGGTTCACTATTTCCACCAAAAAAGAGTTATTATTTTTTGTTAATAGCTGGGTCTGTAAAATTATTTTTTTTCTTCAATCCCTATATGACCCTTGTGCAAAGTTTACTAATATTCAAATGGTTTTTCATCTTCTAATTATCTAAATAAATTTTTGAATTTTGTGACTGTCCAGTCTCTAATTAGTTAATATTTGCGACATGGCTCCGATTTAATTTTTGCCCACTTCACTTTGTAAAAAGAATTGTGTTCCAATCATTTTCTACTTCACGCAAGCATGACCTAGATGTTGGAGTCTGCCCATAAATTTATTCCGCAAAAATAAAATCTTTTGTGCACAAACATGCAATGCATATGATTTTCTTTTTTTGAATATTTAAAGGAAATTCTACGAGGTTTATCTGATTACAATAAAATTTAGATATAAACGCAATTCCAATAGCAACCGTAGAATAAAATCCTTAATTTTTTTATTTGCTTTTATTATTATTCTTTATTGATGAAAAAATTGATTTTTATTGTGACATTGGATAAAAACAGTGGGGAGTTGTATTGAATTGGAGTGACACAGAGAGACTAGGTCCAAAAGGTCAAAGAGGCCCAAAAAGAATGTTGGCAAAACCTGATCCACACAGAGATTAGAGAGGGGGCTTCTTCCTGCATTCCCAAAGAATCTTCAGTACCCCTAAAAATGACATAATTGATCTTAATTAATTTTTCACATGTCTCGGTGGTTGAGATAATTAAATCAAATTTACTGCGCTTGGATGGTATTTACGGTGCTGCACCCCCAATTCTTGTATATCTCCTTCCTCCGTTCTCTTTCTTCTTCCTCCGTTTTCTTTCCTCCGTTGTTATTATTATTCTCAGAGCAGTGGTCCAACTTTCTCTCTTTCATTTTCATTTGAAAGTGCTTTTGCACTGGTAGTGGTCCCTGCTTTCGTTCTGTGTGAACTGGGTCGCTTTAGGTGGTCCAAACTTTGCAAGGTCATCCACACATGCTTCAAATTTCTTATAGCTTTCTTCGTTCTTTGCATATTCCAAGTTAGTATTGTCGTTGATGTTTTTATTAATGGTTCTTTGAAATCTTTCTCTGCTGCAGTTATATTTCATTAGTTATATTTCATTTTGTGATGATAACTGATGTTCGATGAAATCCGAAACGGATCTGGTGGGTTTTTCACTGAATCGGATGTTGAAATCCATTTCGGAGAAGTGTGAAACGATTCTCGATATTTGTTTCATTAAATTATTAAATTAATTAAAATAAAAAGCATTTAAAAAAAAACATGAAACGGATGTAGAGATCCGTTTCGCAAAAATCTGAAACGGATTTCGCAATCCGTTTCGGTGAAAAATAAAATAAAAAACTGAAACGAATGTCGAGTTTCGTTTCAGTCTTCTGCGAAATGGATTTCGAAATCCGTTTCGGTGAAAAATGAATACAAAGATGACGAGATCCGTTTCTGATTTTTATGAAATGAATCTGTAAATCCGTATTGCTCATTTGCAGTGAAATTTTTTTTTTGCCATAAACCTATCGAGCAGATAATAACCATCGATCTATTGCACAACCATTCCTAAAATCAATTAAAATATAGATAGATGGTATATGATGACTTAACTGGATTATACTCCTTGGCAACGACAGAGGAGAGGTGCGCGAAAGGAGATAATGGGAGGCTGCGGAGAAGAATAGTGTGTGGAGGGAGAAGAGGAGAGTGTGCCCAAGGAGAAGAGTGTGCAAGAATGTGGATGCTGGACGACAAGGAGAAAAATTGTCACACTGCTGCTACGTCAAATACGAAAAAAAGTTGTTGCCGCTGCTAGGTCAAAGATTCCTTCCTTTGGGGTGCAAGGAATCTGATTCCCTTTATTGGGGTGCATTTTGGGGGTGCAAAGGGGTATGCGGTGACAGAAAGAGAGAGAGTGAGTAACTTTTATTTTTTACCATGGGCAAACATAGAAATATATTTGTTTTTGGGGTACAGGAGAGATAATTGGAGGTGTAGGGAGAAGCCCCCATTATGCATTTCCTATTTGCAATTTGCCAATTTTTGAAGGCTGTCTCTCCACGCTCCTCCAATAATTTCTTCAGCATCCCCAAATTCTTCAAAATTATCCAAAATACCTTTCTAACTTTGTCCCGCTCAAAAATATGCGCCCTTAAAAATGGAGGAACTAGATGTCAAAATTCAATTAAGGAAATTATATAACCAGATGTCAACGTCCGAAATATATATAGATACCGAATTTCACCATTATATATATATATATATATTAATGTTGACATCCGGAATATATATATCATTTTTGTGGATAAATTTCTAACTAGAAAATATATTATTCTTTTACTATATGTTGATTGTTGGTCATGACAAGAATGAGATTCAAAATCTCAAAAGAGAGTTTAGTAAGTCCTTTCAACGAAGAATTTGGGTCCTGCAAAAACAAATCTTTGGTATGAGAATTATTCGTGACAACAAGAAGAATGGAAAATTATAGCTATGCCAGCAAAAATATATTGAAAAGGTATTTAAGAGATTTAATATGAAAAATTCTATGCATGTTAGCACTCCACTTACATGTCACTTCAAATTGAAGTCAAAGGATTGTCGAATAAATGAGAATGAGAAATAAACAAGACATAATATTCCATATTCATCTATAGTTGGTAGATATGAAATGCATCACTAGAAAAAATTGATATTGATAAGAATTAACATACCACTTTATGTCATTATTATAAATTTAAAATCAACATTCCACTTTATGTCATTATTATAAATTTAAAATTAACATACCACTTTATATTAATTATAAACTTAAAATTAACACATTACTTTATAATTTTAACTAATAAATAGATTATAACTCGTAATTTTAACTAATAACTAGATGATAACTCTAACCGGATAATGGGATTAAATGGTCTTGTTGTACTGTCGTACTTTTACAAGTATGTGCTCTAATCCAAGAAAAATAAAACGAAAAAAGAAAAACTCTGAAATTTAAAATATTTTATATAAATGAATAATATTTTTTATATTGTATATAATTCATATAACGTTTAAAATACAAAATATTAATTATTTATATAACTTAAATTCCCTCCTTTAAACTTATAAAAAAAAAAGTTTACAGAATAAGCCGGAGGAAAACTCCGGTAGAAAAAAGAGAACGTCCAACTCTAATTTTTAAATATTAAAAATAGAACTGTTTTAAACATTTAATTTTAAAAATACGTTAATCTTAGAAATAATATATTATACATGACATGGTTAATACATTGAACTTGTTATCATTTAACACAATAACCGTTAAATTTATATATATTCATTGTCATTTAATGTTATTTATTGATAATCAATCAATGCGAATTACTTTTGAACACATTATACAATTATTTTTTCGAATATCTTTGTTTGAAGGTTCTAGTCATTGGAGATGGTGGCCAAGATGTCTTTCATACAATTTTTTGCCTTGTTCCTTGTCATCTCAGGTTTGCAAATCCTCATCATTTAACGACATTTTTCAATAAAATTATATTTGTGTGTTTATTTATTTGTTGGAGAATTGATATCGGCTAAATAATTCTAAGATATTTCTCATTTTTTATCCTTTAGAGTATGTTTGATTATAAATTTTCAACATAACTACGTATGTTTGGTTTTAAAATCAATTTAAAACTACAAAATTTACTTTCAAAAGAAGCCACAGATATCATTTTCTACGTCCATGAAATCTATTCGAAACAAAAATAATTTTAACGCAACTCTAAACATGTACTTAATTGATTTTTGAAAAATCAAACATGTACTTAATTGATTTTTGAAAAATCAAACACATATTAATTCTGCGTTAGAAAATTAATTATATATCAATTTAATATAGAACCAAAAACAAACTAAGATTGGAATTTCAAAATAAAAAAATTAAACAATGTATAAATATGAAAATTCATAAACTTACTATTTGAAGATTTTGGGTTAGAAGTGATTTTAATTTAAACGGACTCATTTTATATTTTATTGGAGTTGTATTTCTCTGATAATCTTTACATGAAGCAGTTATTATATAAAAAGAGATATGGTATATGATGTATTTATGATGTATCTATTGAATAACTATAAAAGAAGAGAAGATAGAGATTGTGAATGCATTTTAACTAAATTGTGTTTCTTGTGTGTGCATGTTGTTATTTAAGGTGTTTCAATGACAAGGGAAGTGGTGGGAGAGAAAGAGTGTTTGTGTGAGAAGGTGGTGCAATACGGTGATTGTGACTTCAATGCCTGTGCGATGTTATGTGAATATATGATCAAGAGCAAGTTGATCTCCTCACAGTGCGTTATTGCGGAGACTCCACAATGTGTTTGTTTCTATACCTGCTAATTAACTCAAATAATTTTAATATATTACTCATGTTTACAAATTTCTCATTATATAAATAAGATGTCACTTCACTTTTAGTCAAGCTCTTTGGTAACATTTTTTTTTTTAGTGTTTTAGAACATTTCCAATGGAAGTGTTTTATGAAAGGGTTGATTAATTGGTCTTTGAAATACTTTTAGCATGGAAACATGTGAATTGGCGATGCTTACACAAGTATGGTACAATTTCAAGTAGATTTAGTAAAACATATTTGGATCGGGAAATGATGAAAATTAATATTTAGTTTTGTATAGTTAATTATTCATAATTTATTACCTTTAAAAGCTTTGTGTGAACCATGAATGAGTTAATTAATGATAAATATCTTAATGTAAAGAGAAATTTTATTATTGAACTTTAATTTCATTCGTGTTGTATTAATTTACTTATTTTTTTCATAATGAGTATTTTTTTATTTATGTGTGCAACGCATTTTTATTATAAGTTTGGTGTGATCTTTCGTGTGTTTTTATTTTTCTTTTAATAAAAATACTTATGTTATGGTAGTGAGTGATAACTAACATGAACCTATTTGGAATTGTTCATAATTTATGAATATTGGTGGGTGATATGATAACGAGTGATACAATGAATTTGGATTCTCTCTTTTTGTGTTGTCTTTTTGTTATGTCTTTAAAATATATTGATTGACACCGGTTTTGATATTCTAAAATATATTAAAAAGGACTATAATATATCAATATCGGTGTATTTTATTATTCAATAGAAAACATAAAAAAAATCTCAACAAAGAATTTGGACTTGTGATATAATATGTTTAACAAACAATAAAATTCGTTTAAATAGGTTTTGAGTGATTTAAAACCATCTCAAAAAGTAAAATTTAAACCTTATTCAACTCTTTATAAAGGTTTGCATTTACTATAAATTGGTTTTATTTATTTTTTTATGTGAAATCTCTATGCGTTACTATTTAATTTTAACGTTTTTTTCATAAATAAAATAAATTTATTGTATTTTTAAATTTCAAAATTTTTATATATTATTATTTTAAAATTTCGATGCAAGTAAAATAATATTCTCAAATTTAAATAAAAAACAGAGATTCACTTATTTCAAGAATACTTATGATTTATATATATATATATATATATATATATATATATATATATTACATGTAATCAAAATATAGTACTTTATTTGAAATTAAGATTTCTTTTAAATAATGACTGTTTTATAATCGATAATTTTTAATTTTATAAATTAATTATTATAATAACAAATTATTTTTACTTTTTAACATTAATTTTTAATTAAATTTTTTTTAATTCACCTTGATTATCCGACTAACCATTTTCCCTCCTTTCTTCTTAATTTCTCTTCCTATTTTCATCTATTTCAAGAATCTGATCGTACTTGACAGAAGTTGAAAAGTTAATAAGTGTTTTAAATTGATCAGATTTTTAAATAAAGTAAATATTTTTTTCATCTCTTATTTTTGTATTATTTTAATTATTCAATTGAGAGAATTGTTCTTTTTGACTTATTTGACCATATACTGAATTTCTATTCTATTTATATTAATTTGCTTTATATATTTAGTTGTTAGTAACAGAAGTTGTGAGTAACAACAGTATTAATACATATGTATACATATTATGCATTCTTCATGTAATCCTCATATACATACACATTAAAATAGCATTTATATTTTTACAGGTCAACTCAGTCCATCTTTTCAAATGAATTGATTTAAAATTGATTGTGAGTTTTGCCGTTTTCACAAATTCAAAATAATTAGTTAGGTTGTTTTAAATCACGTGAAAGTGAAGTGGTAAGAAAAGAGAAAGAAAATAAGGAAAAATGATTAGATTTGATTGGAAATATCAAATATCAAATGGAGAAAAAGGAATGTCCAAGTAGAGAAAAGAATGTGCAGAGTGAGAAACTTATTTTCCGCACAAACGGTTAATTGAAAGAATAATAATAATATATAAATAATTAAATAACATGATTATTTATAAAAACATTTTTTTCGTGAAATAAATCATCATTAATTTTATTTATTTTTTTCTTCAACTATATAATCATTATTTTTATTTATTTTAAATTTTTTATACGGCACAAAAGGAACGTTAATTTGTTGACAGAGAGGATTATCATTATGATAGTGATTTTTTTAAGACATTTGCGAAACTGTCTAATACAAAATTTCTGATGGAAAATTTATTTAATAGCTTAAAGATGTTGTCTTTTTCTTTTATTGTTGTTTTGATGAACTTTTTGATCAAAGAAAAAAAAATGAGTGAAAAGATAAATACAGAGGAAGTGAGAAATGGATGCAGATGAAAATGTCTTAAAAGTGATTCAGAGATATTCATTTTTTTTTTCTGGATCTATTTAGAATATTTGAAGGACTTAACTAATGAAACCGAAAACCCAGAAAGCCAAAAATTACACGATTACAATAATACATTCTCGTCAACAAAAAGAAAAATTTAACTTATGCTTGGAAACCCATTAACCACCCTCTACAATGAATCCAAAAGATATCAAAGAACTCTTTCTGCAAACACCGTTCAAAGAGTTCGAAACCGAGAAATGAACATGGCCTTGATTATACTCATTTCTCTTTCTGCAACTATAAGTTACTTGTGCCGTTGAATTAAGGTCATGAACAAAAATAAATGCATGATGTACACCTGCAGCATAATTAACTAATGAATAAGTGAGAAATTCAGTGAATGAATTTGATAAGACTACCATGATTACAGGTCTATGTTTTGTATAGATTATACCTTGATTCTTCATATTTTTGCTTCAGAATGCCACACTACGTCTTGCAACCCTGATGAAAAGGTTTTGTAGAACTGCAAATGAGGTTAGCATAAATCAGCATCGTAACATAACTCAGACATTGACCATTTAACATGATGTCTCTGTTCCCTCCTTAACATATGAAATGGAACAGACATTATAAAAGAAAATGTTACATGCCTTATGAAACTCCAGTGTGTCACCCCCAGTCTTTCGAAGCTCCACCATGTGCAATGAGGGAGCCACTTCAAAAACCTGTTACCATATATATTCAGTGAATCTTACTATCTCAGCAATTAGATGAATATCACAGAAAAAGGCTACAACAATGAAAAAATGGCTCAGTACCTCTGTAGCTACTGAAAGGTGACCCTTCCTTCCGCTCTTATCACCTTGCAGCTTCATCTGCATAATTTAAATCTGATTAAGTTAGAACATTGTTTTCTTCTTGAGTAAACCATTTAATCAAATTATCACCTTATAATTTCGCTTGTGAACATTAAATCCCAGAGGCTTGGCAGCTTCCTCAATTTTTGACATGATTTCATTTGCAGGACGTTGTGACGTGAAATGTGTTTCTCTCTTAACAATCCCATTCTGTATTGAGTTTAAACAAAATGAAGAAACAAACATCATTAGCCTGAAAGAATAATTTTATCTCCTTATCAATAACCTATAGAGATAACTGAACTCAGATCAGGCTCTTAAGTAAACATAAATCCACCAAAAGTTGATCCAGAAACCAAGTAGTTCACAGTTTTGAAAGTGACTTGTAAGTTGTAATTTGAATAAAACCTTTTGCAATGCATTACACTTTAGCATCATGAAAGAATACTAATTTTTACTTACTGTCTGCTTCTCAAACAAATTTTCAAGATTAAAGCTTTGAGACCTAGATATGAGCTCAAAAGCATTCATTGACACTGGCTTCTCTTTTGTCTCCGTCACAAAACTTTCCTACATATCAAAGAGAACAAATATATAACTTGAGAACAGCTTCAACAGTCTCTTTCTTGCACTTCCAAATAATAGTAACAATGTAAGTGAAAATTGGATAGAAGTATTGTCATAAACAAAGCACCTTAGAATCATTGAAAGCAGCAGCAACATCATCTACGTTGACATCTTCTTCCTCTGTAAAAATTGCTGGTTTGTATCCTTTTCTGAACCATTCATCTTCCAAGATTTCAGGAATTTTTATCCTCTGCAAAAAGCAACTCAAGGTTAACAAAAGTATATACCAAAATTACTATTAACAAAATGAACTAATTTTTAATTCCTCTGAATTGATTATAAATTTATATATTATAAGCAGGTAGAACATGTGAAAATAAGAAAGCTTTTGAGTTCAGAACTCACAGTTAAAGGGTTTGGATCAAGAATACGCTTCAATAGCTTCTTTGCCTCAGAGGAAAACCATGATGGACATGTAAACTGAGCCTTGCCAATCTGGAAAACATGTTCAGGTTTTGACATAAGCAACTTTTCTTTCATTCATTCTTCTCATGGATTATATTCTGATATTACTTACCTTTCTGTACAACGCCATTTGACTTGGCTCATCAAAGGGCAAGTAACCAGCCATCAGCACAAAGAGAATGACTCCACAGGACCAGATATCAGATGTAGAACCAACATAGCCTCTATCATTAAGCACCTAACATAAACGGTTCACCGTATAATTTCCAATGCAGGTTGAGTTACAAATCAAGTCTTGCATCTGATACTTAAAATTATAAAGTAGGTACCTCAGGAGCAACATAATTTGGAGTTCCACAAGCAGTGCGAAGAAGTTCATCCTCCTGTAATCAATACATTCAGTTAAGAGTTAAAACAAGTTCCTAATTTCATGCAATCATGTAATCACTCTTCAACACAATGAAAGTTATAACAACTAATAGGGTATGCTTTCAAGTTTAAGCACTTATATTTCTTATGGACAAACCAGAAATGCATAACATACACATAAGGTATTTGAATATGGCAAGGCAAAAATGTATATTCATATCTTACCTTCTGTGCGTAGGTACTTAATCCAAAATCTGTAATTTTCAGAACACCATTTGAGTCCAGAAGAAGATTCTCTGGCTGCAAAATACATTGAGTATTAAATATGAGTCTCACTCGAGAAGAAAAATAATTGATTTCTGCTCACACTCATATGAGTTATGAATCTGTTAATTAAATTAGTGGAGAGGATTGTGGTAGATAATATAGACCTTCAAATCTCTGTGGTACACCCCTCTACTATGGCAGTAATCAACTGCATTGATTAGTTGGTGGAAATAACTTCTTGCTTCATCCTCTTTAAGTCTCCCACTTTGAGCCTACAAATCAAATTATGCAAGATCCGAGGAAAATCTCAATGTACTGAAAGTTATTATTCTAATAATATCACCTCCAAGAGAAGAAAAAAAATTGTGAAACAGTAGAAATATATAATATGAAATGAATGAGCAACTTACTATTTTGTCAAATAGTTCTCCTCCATTAATCAACTCTAGCACAATGTAGATCTTTGTTTTACTTGCCATCACCTATGCTTAAACAGAGAACAGTTAATGACTTTGAGTACGCACAGTTTTCACATTATACAATTTTAGTCAAGACTTTATTTATCTCTAAACTAAGTAAGATTAACCCGAACCGAAATCTTAAAACACAGAAGAACCGAGTTCATTGAAAAAAGGAATATTGGGCCCACAGCATCAGAAGCTGAGTACAGTTAACCTCAATTTATTTCTTTACGCACTCCAACAAAATCTGCTACATTATCACGTGCTCCACCAGATATGATACTTCAGTTTCATTCATTGTTTTTATTTATAAGAAAAAAAAGAATTTCGTTTTTGTAGATAAAGAATCCTCTCTCATAAAAACAGAGACCTTGCCATTTCCACAATCTACCACGAAAAAAAATAAAGACAGTGATAATATTAACAGTAACATTAGCAATAATATTTTATGAAAAAGTTTAATTTTCTAAATTCTGACCGCAATGTTGAAAGAGTTTTCGCTGTTGTTCACTATTCAGATGAAGAAAAAAAGGAGAAAAGTGTGTCATACCTCATAAATTTTGACAACGTTTGGATGATTGATCATCTTCATCGCTGAAATTTCTTTCTTCAGCTGCGAAAATAAAAGGCAGAAAAAGCACAAAACCTCCATAACTTAAATTATCGGCACAAGAAACACAAATTACAAAGGCTGCATTAGTAATGAGCAACCTTAAAAAAGTCGAAACTAACGGTTACTTTAAGTAAACTATAATAAAGTGATCAGAAGGTTAAGTAGTATATGATGTCTGGTTGAATTGGAGCGTGACTGTTACCTGTTCCGTCATCTTGTGGCTGAGTACGTGGTTACGGTCGAGGATTTTGATGGCTACATGGTTTCCGTTCTCAACGTCCTTTGCGAACTTGACCTTGGCAAAGCTTCCCTCGCCAATGGTTTTTCCGAGCTCGTACTTTCCCAAACGTGTACGAGGTCTCACCGGCTTCCCGCTCATTTTTCGCTTCCTACGATATTTGTCTGTGTGGTCTTACGAAACAGGTTCGATAAATGAGTATGAATCTCTCACTTGCTTCAAATATGTTTCTGTTTGAGATGATGATGAAGATAATGATGAGAAGAGTGGCGAGAGATTTGTGAATGGATTGAGAAAAAAAGAAAAACGAATGTGCTTGAAGATTGCGTGTTCGAAGCGTGTGGGAAAACGTGGCCCCTCACTTGGTGTAGTTGTTTGTTTTGGGAAGAGAAGAACACAACAGAATAGAATACAAGAATACTCAATCAACCATCTCTTTCTTTGCTTTAGTGGTTTTGCTTGCATTGCTCATGCACCTTCCTGGAAATTGCTCAGTTCATTCCTTTCCCAAAATACCCCCTCTTTCCACATTCTACATAATATAATTTCAGCTAAATATTTAAACACACAACTTAAATCTTTTCCTTTTTCTGTATGCATAAACAGAATTGTTTGCGCCTATAATACAAATAAAAACAGTATGTTAGTTTTTATTTACTACTTCTCGGACATTACCAATAAAAATCAATTTAGTTAAATAATATAATTATATTTATAAAAAATACTTAAGAAAAATATAAAAATAAATAAGTAATTAAGATATAAGAATATATTTAAAAAAACTACATTCATATATATATATATATATATATATATATATATATATACACACACTTTTATTTTTCATATTTTATTCTTAATAATATAATTTTTAACTTATTTATTAAGAACAGATGCATAAAATTATCACCAATTTGAATTTTATTTTCTTTTTTATATATTTATTGAACTGATTTTTATTTTTTTAAATTTGGATTAAATTTTTTACAAAAAGATTTATATTTTATTTTATGGTTAAATATGTTTTTGTCCTTCAAATTTTAGTGAAATTTGAAATTAGTCTCTCTTCAAACTTTTTGATCAATTTAGTCTTTCATCTTTAAAAATGTATGAATTTAGTTCTTTTAATCAAATGTTGTAAAATTTATCTGACATTTTCAGCGTATTTCATGATAGTATTTGAATTTTTTATATTGTTTGACATATTTTCGCTTCAATGTTAACTCATATATTATCATAAAATGCGTTTAAAATGTCAAATAAACTTAACAAAATTTGGTAAGAAAGACTAATATTCACGCATCTCTAAAGATAAATGACTAAATTAATGTAAAATTTCGAAGAGAGACAAATTCCAAAATTCACTGAAACTTGAGGGACCAAAAACATATATAACCATTTATTTTATAATACTTTGTAAGTTGTTGTACTTTCAGATTTAGATTTAGATTAAAATGTTTATTAAAAATTATTTATATTTTATTTGGTAATATATCTGTAACTTACAATTTTTTTTCACCTTTATATTTTATTTATTTTTACTAGTTTGAATCTTTTAACCTATATTTTTTATTTTATGTAATCATAATTTTATAACTCTAAAAAGTTATATTTTTTTCTAATAATTTTATTAATTATTCATTATTTTTAAATATTTGTATCGTCTCATTATACCGTTTATAAACTAAACTAATTGAATTTGATAAATTACAATAACAAATATTTAAATATACGTACTCACGACGAATGTATTTAAAGTAATTAAATATAATGCAAATAAACAATTGAAGAACTATTATATTTTTAATATAAGTGTGTTATATAAAAGAAGAAAGACATAACAGCTAATAAGCAAATAAAAAGGTTGAATGTGAAACAATGTCAAACAAAACACTCTTTTTTAAAATTATTGAAATGGTACAAATTTTTAAAACAAATATAAAAATAGGTAAGTTTTGTTAGTTTGGTACGATCTCATTATTATGAAAAAGTTATACCAGATTAATACCCTCTCGATTCACTAAAGTGAAGTTTGGTAAGTTGTATTTTTTTTATTATTTTAATTAAAATCGTACAAGTGCATCATGATATAAACTTAAATTACGCCAGTTTTGCATAACTTCAATGCATTATAATTTTTGTTTTTTAAATGGAGTTAGATACATTTTTTTCTCTCTTAATTTTCGGTGAACATTATAATTAATTTATCCATCAAACTTTGTTCTAATTTAGTTTCATGTTAGATATTCATAAATTTAATTATTTTAATTAAATTTTATTAAATTTATTTAATATTAAAGTAAAAATGTATAAAAAATATTAAATTTTTAAATTTTTAAAATTGTAAGATTAGATTGGACCAAAAATTCTAAAAAGATTAATTATAAATTTAATAAAAATTAAGTGATTAAAAATTAAAAACATATATAATTTTTTTAAAATTTTAATAACACTCATGTCAACCGGACACAATTCCATTTTAGTTAATCAAAATTGTGTCAAGTTAGCACAATTTCTCATAATGAAGTCATCACAAATTTATCTGACTTGTTTATCTTTTGTATATTTTTTTTTTTTGGAAATTACACGATTGGTAATTTTGAAAAAAAATTGCATAATTAATGCTTTTGCCGAAATAATATTTAATATAAGGAGTTAAAATATGAAGAAGTTCTGAGGACTCTTTTGTAACTACGTTCAGGATTATAACATGCAAAACAAAGGCTTATCTTTTCAAATTAATATAATATGACGTAAGAAACGTAGTATATTTGCTTTCATAATAAGAATCAAGAAATTAAAACATGAGGATGCAGTGTATATCTTATCTTTTGTGCATATTTTTGTCCTCGTCATTGTGATCCACCTTTGACTCTGAAAGTATATATGGACATTTTTCTTTTCTAAATTATTAAATGTCGGTTTAATGATTGAAAAATACATTAAAAATATAATGGTCTTATTATTCTATTTTCAAATATGAATAAACGAACGAGACAATAATAGAAGTTTAAAAATTGAAGAAAAAAGTCATGATAATAAACTCTTCAGTCAAGATACACACGAAGCGTTACAAATTAAAAATTAAGCTTGATTAAGATAATATGTGGTCTAAATATATGTTCAAAGTTATTTAGTTTGCTAAATATGGACTTATAAGTGAAATTTAATAAATAAAATTTGAATATTTTATTATTACAATATAAAACTCATAAATAGAAAAATTCATTATTTATATTTAATTTTAAAATATTTACTATTTTTTCAAAATTATTTATTCTTTTTCTTTATAGCTTCTCTCTAAGTTTTTAAATGATTTGTTCATCTTTAAAAAAATATAGGATTTGTCGTAAATATCATGGTGTGAGTACAATAATCTTATTAATAAAAAAAATTTATTTGAGTAAGTTAATCTTTACTTAGATTTTGAAAGTTTTGCATGTATGAGTAGGGTAATACTTACATGTGACTTATGTAAGTTCAAGATGAATTTCTGATTATCTAGAATTGTTATGATATGTTTAAATTGTTTATTTGAATTTTGTGTGTGCAGGTATTATATCACGTGAAAAATGTAAGTTTTTGAATTTTTTTTAGAGTTAAGAAACTTAATTTAACTAAAGGAAGTTAGTTTCATCCCTGGCGTACCACGCCCAGAGCATGTCAGGTTACTATAGTCCGATGCACCCCAACCCCTCACCCTTCTCCGTCCATTCATACTGGGTGGGTTGTTGCCAGTGGGAATCGAACCCCCAACCTGACCTTTAACACCTCTGGGCTATAGTAACCTGACATGCTCTGGGCGTGGTACGCCAGGGATGTTACAACCATAATACTATTGGTTAGAGAATATGAATTTGGAAATGGAATGATCTTGTTGAATTTTTTTATTTAATTTGATATGTTTTGACTTGAGTGACAAATGTATCTTTGATAGTCTAATTTTTTGTTATTCTGTCAAATTGATTTAGTTTGATGTTATTTGAATTAATTATATAAATTTTGATAAGAAAAACGAAAAAAAAAAGTCAATTTGAATACTTAATCTACTATTCGAGTTTTTCGAGAGATATAAAAACTCATTAGAAGAACCAAATTTTCATTGAACAAAATTAATTTTGTGAAAACTCTAAGAATTTAAAGAAGATTGGGCATTAAACAAATTATGTCTTATGGAAGTCATATTCTCTCGCTCGGTAAAATAGTTTTTGTAAAATCTTTCAATGTTCATTTACTCTAGTACTAAACTAGGTAAATTGAGGGTTCAATTTGATGTAATAAGTTTGACGATAACCTCATATTAATTCCTAAAATATGCTTCTTCTTCTTTTCATTCAAAATATATTTTTTTAAGGAACATTATTTACATAAACCGTCACATTTATATCAATAAACATACTTTATTTTATGGAGTTAAATATCCTAGGATACTTTTGTTGTAAAAATATCTTAGGATACAACAAATTTGTACCATAAATAGGTACCAAAAAGAACTTGTACTATAAATGGCTCTTTCCCGTATACCATAAATGGTGTACTTTGAAGAGGTAAAATATCTTGCTATTGGTAATGAAGATTAACAAATTTGATGAATGCTTCTCTTTACATTCTCTATTGTGATTTAAGAAGTTTTGTAAGAGACGTGTTTATTTCTAATTTAACCATGTGATTCTAATCGGAAGAAGTATATACCAAATGTGCAAATGTCCAGATTATGTTCATAGTTACTAATCAAGACACGTGTGTGAGTAAAACTAATAATTAAGAAAGTCCAAAAACAACATTATTGAGTAATGGATGAAGATGGAGAAGAAGACAACATAGTTTGGACCACATAGTTGATATTTGTTTGGGTCATGGTCCCACCCATGTGGTTATCCTTCACCGTACCATTTGTACCATTCGTATCATTGCATATTTTGTGGAGTTAGTGGTCTTTTTGGTGTGAGCTTCACAAAAACACGATTTTCAATTATACATATTAATTTTATAAAATTGTTTCTGATTAAAACTAAATTTAAAAATAAATAAAATATCATTTTCTTATAAAACTCATATTTAAAATTTTAACCATCCTACTAATACTGTAAATTGTTAACTTTTGTCAAAAGCTTTATTAAACACTTTTAATGAAAACAAACCTAAAACCTTAGTTAAGAAAATTGAGTTTAGTATCACCTAATGTGGCATGTTAATAATTATTTTAATTTATTTTAATGTAAATTTATTTATAGGAAACTGAATGTATGAATATTTATTTAAAATCTTATTAATTATATTTCAAACTAATTTTATATATTCTGAGATAAATCCAAAAAGGCATTTTCGTCGATCAATTGATTCACAGACACATTTACACCCACACACTATACTAGTTGGACATGTGTATTCAATTTTATATTTGATTCATTTTATTAAATTCATTAAAAACTTAAAAATTATTATCGTCTTTTTAAAATTGATTAAAATGGATTGGTTAACGGTTTATTTAATTTATTTTTTGTAAGTTAAAAATTTAGGTTTGAGATTCCAGCTAAGCGTTTGGGCTAATTGTTGGGCTGCTAGGGCGGGCCGTATTCATATTGTTGTCTTTTCAAGTTTATTTCTTTTAATCAAGTTTTACCTCTTTTGGTAAGAAATGCAAGAAAAAAGCAAGTGACTCAGTAATAGATGCCTAACAATATTGGGTGAATTAGAGGGAGCAAATCCCAATTTCATGAAGTTAAGTTATATTTAAAATTTTAAAATTTATTTTTTAACATGGTATCACAATTATGAATTAGAGAGTCCGACTATTGTTTGTTAGGTCATGTTAGGTCTTTATCAAGGGAAAAATTCATTTCTTATAAACCAGTTTTGTGAAGTTGAGTCAGGTTTAAAATTTTAAAATGTATTATAGTTTTGAGTTAGGGTCTGTTTGTTGTTGAGTTAGGTTTAAAATTTTCAAATTCATTTCTTAACATAGTATCATAGTTATGAGTTAGAGTTGGGTTGTTGTTTTCTAGGTCATGTTAGGTTTTTATCAAGGAGAGAATCATCGGGAAGACACAACACTAATTAGACATAAGTTCAACCACATAAAGTATTAACAACACTGTTAACCAAAAACTTTAAGACAATGATTTTATGGGTCTTCATCGTTATATGGTGCTAACAGATCAATTGTTTCACCCGCTATCGAGTCGCTATTAGATCACCCATCGATGTCTAATTCCACGATGTATATGCCTCGTGTGAGGTAAGTATGTTCGAGATATCATATTGACTATAGATATAAGTGTGTGCAAACCTTACTTTATGAGTCAGTTTTGTGAGGTGTGTTAGACTTAAAGTTCAACATTAAATTGAAATTACTTTATTCTTTTATCTATTTTTACTTATTTTTCTTACTATAGTATAAAAAGACCTTTAATAAAATGTAAGCTTCTTAAAGCAAAAAGTTAAACACTTTATGGTTTTGGTTAAGTATTGAAAAACAATATAGTATAAAATATTATTGTGTTTCATTTGTAAAACTATAGTTTAATTCACCAATAGATAATGTAAGACACATGTATTCCATTCTCACAAACGACACAACATTATCTAGTCTTATTTTATGTTTGACAATATATGAATATGTCCAAATGATAATTAGATCCACTTAAGTTAACCTCATTCTACATGAAACCATATGCATGCTTATTTTATGTTACAAGAAATGTCTATTACTTTCGTCTGCCAATAAAATATGTCAAAAGCACAAGTCACATCATATGATCTTTGGATAAAGAGTTAAAGTTGATTTTCTTCAATAATACCTTGGTACTTGCATTGTTCACTTTGAAAAAGTTATTTGCTTCCTACTATGCACTTTAGTCAAACTCAAGTAAGAGCACCCTGTGAAAAGAGATAAGAACATTTAGCTATTGAAAGGTTATGAAAATAAGAAAAATAACATTTAATTTTGCATGAAGTGCATTCAATATGTCTTTCACAATTAAGCTCATTGGCAAAAATAACATTAAGAAAAGTTGAAGTTGTTCAATGACCAACATATTTACAACAATTATTTTTTCTAGAGTCTATATAAAGCAATTTAAAAAGAAGAGAAAATGATAGACTACTTTGTATAAACAGTTTCATGAAAAACAATGTTTGTGTTTAATTAGTCAACTAGAAAAGAGACCACACATTTATATATGTCAATAGATGATATTTTTCTTTGGAAAAAAACATTTTATTAACTCATAAATAACTTATAGAAATAATACTTGAATAATCACCTAGAAGTGATTAAGATCAGGAAGAATATTTGATTGAATTACAAATGACTTATGAAAATAAACTTTGTTGACCTAATTGTGGAAATAATACCTTGTTTAGCAATGATTATATAAAGAGTATTATAAGATGTTAGTGAGGAGTGTCTAATAACTCAAATAATATTCAAGAAGTTAGTTACAAGTGATTAAGAGTTCAAAAATTATTCATATTATACTTTGCAACATATTCTATTAAATATAACTAAATTTCTTTAGATTAAAAATTTTATGAAGTATCCCTAATCAGATAAACCAATTTTATGATGTATCTTTATCTCTTTTTATTACTTTATTTTTTTACTTTTTGTTTGTACTAACTTCAAAAGGATAGTGGATATGAAAATACGTGTTTAAAATGTCTTAAAAAAAACTGTTATAAAGTTGCATTCGGTGTACTAAGATACAAGAATCACTGCCCATCACTTTTAATTCAAAACTAATTATAGATTGAGTATACATCATCGTAGGTACCTACAAAAAGTTTTGAAAAAAGAAATAAAATATAATTCAACTATCTATTATGTTTTTCCTTGTTTTTGGAAAAAAAAAATTGTATATTAGTGATGTTTAATATTCCTAACTCATAATAAAGTATTTTCTAATTTAATATTTTAAATCATATTATTATTAGATAATTTATATATTTTATTATTTTGAAACTCAATGTACACTCAATAAAAGAAGAAAACATTTATTGTTTTTGTACTTGGTTATTTACTTTATAATATTCTGTTCTTTAATTATTTTATGTTCTTTACAATTATATTTGTTTGGAAGTATTTTTAATCTCATTTTATTTAATTATCTAATGTTTTTTATAATTATTGGGGTAAATCTTATTTAATTGTTTTATATTATTCATAATTATCTTACTATGGTATCTTTAATCTTGTATTATTTAACTATTTTATATGTTTTATAACTATCACGAGTTAGTGAGATGTTTCTAATATCATTGTGCAGTTATTTTATATTAATTACAATTATCATTGTTTTGTGTGTCTCTAATACAATTTTTTTTAATTATTCTATGTTATTTAATTAATAGTATATATATATATATATATTATTTTATTGTTTTATATTTTTAGTAAATATTAGAAAATAAATATGCAGAAGAAAAAACTTAGAATATTAGTTTTAATTATTAAAATATAATCAAATTTGTACTTTTTTAAAAATGTGTTATTTATACAGATAAAGACTTACATCAATAGAATGGAACAAAAGATGAAGTTGACTCATAAATTGAACTTGTATCATATTCAATTATCCTGTAAGTTAATCCATCACGTGAGCTTCTAAAATCATACTAAGCCATTGTGCAGTGTTATGGAACCTCCAATTATATTTTTGTCACTAAGACACTCAGAATCTTGAGTTTTGTTTTTCACCAAAGTTTTTCACTCTTCAGATCCAACAACATTGGACCACCATCACACTTTCAAAATTGACTCTCAATTGATTATTTCGTTCCATAATCAATTAAAGGATTCTTATTTTCTCCATTTGTTTCTTCTTTACTTGTATTTTCTGTATTTTAATAGAGTGAATTGTGACTACACTTTACAGGACATAAAATTGTCTAATATTTAGATGTGGATTAAGTTCGGAATGAGGATTTAGTAGCCGTAACCGAAACAAAACCTTGAATACACTTTTTATTTGATACCAACAACAATCAGAAAATAAAAACCAAACACAGCATCTACTATATACCTACTTACTATAGTTATCACATAATGTCTCACCAACATACAACACGTGTGCATCAAAGGAAGTAGTATTTAATCTTAGTTTAAACCATATGCAGAGCTGGTTGCCGATATTGTTTGATCGGACATTTATTATTAGACAAAAAAGCTATAGTACAAAAACAATTGTCTACTCGTGACTTTGGCTCTAATACCAATTATTAGAGAATGCTTACTACTAGACTAAAAGCTATAACTTTTAATCAGAGTGTAGTTCTTTTTACTTAAGAGTGTAACACAAATTCAAACGTCACAATTTATTCGATTGTGATCCGGTTCACCACGGGACAACAACAATAAATATACCACTTAACATATTTATGAGAAAATTTAAAACGTAGGAACTAAATGCACTTTTTAAAGTGTCTGTGTATGCATTAATCTAACAAATGAAGAAAAAAATGAGAAAAAAAAAGTGAAAGTAAAATGAAAATGTTCTGATATCATATAATCGTTTTCTTTGTTTACATATGATGATGTTATCAATGTAGCTGTCCAAAACTTTGTGCCACCTTTTGATCATGTTTTATACGTAAATTCCAATCCAATGGTATTTCGTTGCAACAGGGGAACCTAAAAGAAAGCAGGCGCAGGCAGAAAGAAAAAACAGAGGTGTGATTCATTCCATAATCCAACCATTTTAATGCACTCTCTGATCCTTTCCACTGTCAAGAGAAAATATTATTTTATTTCTAAGTAGTTGCCAAGTAGTATCAGTTCATTGTTTATGCAACTTGCAAGGTTCAAAATTAGGGTAATTTTTCCTTCCAATCACATCGTTTTTTAATCTGAATCACTCTCTCTAATTCAAAACCTTACGTTGTTGTTGTTACCAATTCCTAATGTCTTTTACCTCAAGAGAGAGTGTTTTTGGACCCAAAATCAGAATGGTGAGCAACCTCTGCAGAATGCAGAAGACCTGTGCCACTGTAGTATCCCAACAAACAAAACAGTTGTCAATTCCATTTTGAAAACCAATACGATTTATTAAATAGAGATAAAAAATGTCAATTCCTTTCAACCCTCCTTGAACGCCACCTCATTGAATAAGCCTTAAAACCTGTGAGATGCATGCAATGAGAGGCCCTCATTTTCATAGTATTTAAGACACAACATTAACCATGTCCAAAAGCAAAAAGACTCCAATAACCCCCATTACTACACCTCACCACTAATTTACTTCTATAACTTCCACTCACAAAAACCTCTCACCACCTATTTTTCTCTCCTCAACAAATCAAATCCACCACCTCCTTCCTCACAATTCATCTTCTTCTTCTTCCTTCCCACTCCAAGAGGTAAGTTTTTTCTTTATGTCTGTGTCTTTAAAATATACTGATGTTAGATACTTTTAAAGATTTTTTAGTATGTTTTAAGATATCGAAATGAATGTCATCGGTATATTTTGAAAGTACAACAGAAAAACAATACAGAAAATCCAAATTCCTCGTAACACTTTTTGTTATTCAATTTCAGGAGAAGGGTGTTGTTGTTTGAGGATGAGAACACTTGAAGAAGTGGGAAATGAAGAGTGTGAGAACAAGGAGAAAGAAGGGATGACAAAATCACATTACTTGATGATTTTCATCTCATCTTTGCTGATAAGCATAACAGGAGGATCTTTGCTAGGGTGGTGGCTCCACAAATACCATCCAACAAATGCGCAACTTTGGATGGTGCCCTTTGCCCTCATTCTTCTCTTTACCCCTGCCATTGTTTCTCTCTCTGTCATCATGTCTGGCCCTAGTATTCACAAAAACGATGAAGAGGATGTTCTCAACACGAATCAACGAATTCATCCATTCGCTAACTCCCTCTGTGACCCAAAGAGATGATTCTAAATTTGGTGTTCAAGATGATAGTTAGTTACTATGTGCAGGTTGAATGAAGTTACTTAATTGTCTGATTTGACTTGTTCTGGAAATAATTTATCAGTAGAAAACTGAATCAGCTGTGGCATTTTGCTTGAAACAATTGAAAATGTTCATGTGGGTGCTTTACTTTATACCTGATTCTGCAGGCTTCGACTGTCATGTGCTTCTTCTGTACGTTTCTGGTTTATGGTTTAGGCGTGCACGATTATTAATCAAACTGAAAAAGTTTCTTCGGATAACAAATCCCTCTTTCTTTCTTTCTTTTCTCAGTATTCATTCGTTTTATTTCTTTTTCTCGTCCATGATTCAAAAACAATAGATATCTCAAGTCTCAACACGAGGAGTTCTTATCTGGGACCAAATTTTCCGGTTTAATGTGACATCGTTTGTCATTGAAATATCGGTAACAGGAAAAAACTTAGAATCTAGGCAACGTGTGACGTGGGAAGATATTTGTAAATTGAAAAAAGAAAGATCAAAATGAAAGGGATTTGTAAGAGTTTGTGGTTGTATATATGAATTTAGAAATTGTTGGCTTAGAAGGAGAGAAAGGAAGATTAGGCAAGTTAGAAGTGAGAGTTGTTGTATTGCCCCGGATTATATGAGCCAATTGGAATTGACTAAGCACTTTTGCAAGTCCACTTCTAAATAGTAGCTTTTTTAAAGTAAACTATTTTTCTGTCTATTTATTCGCAAGACATCATTCCAACCATCAAAATGCATATGACCGACACAAGACAAGAATTTCTGTGCTACACTTCGCGGACTTACTTTGCCTCAATTCTTGTAAGCTAATAAAAATGGTTAAATATATTTTTAGTTTTAAATTTTATCTTGAAATGAGAATTTGTTTATGTTGATATATTTTGACTCCTAAACGTTAAAAATAAATGAATATATTTTTTTTACTCTAATTATGTCACTTTTTTTTGCATGTTAAACATGTTTTACGCTGATATTTGAATTATTTACACTATTCAACACATTCTCACTTTAATATCAAATTACGAAATATGTTTTACACGTTAAAAAAAATGATGTAATTCAGTTAAAAATCATTATATCTATTCATTTTTAAAGTTTAGAAATCGAAATATATCAAAATTTTGAACAGAGACAAATTTCAATCTTTTGTCAAACTTTAAGACTAAAAACATATTTAACTCTTAATAAAAGTATATGACATGTTTTATTTAGTTTCTATATATGTTAAAATTAAAATTCGATAACATTTATTATTCATGTTAGTCATTGGGATGAATGAAGTCGGTTAATATTATTAATTTTAATGACATGTTATATGATATATTCCTTTTAAGATCAAATATACTTTGCAAAGACCATCACAATTATTCCAATTTTTAAACCAAAATATCTAGGTTTTTCTCTCCTTACAACAAAAGGGTATGTTAAGAGTAGACATGTAATTAATGATTTAATAATAGAATGTAATAAATTTATTTGGTGTACTATATTTATATTATGTTTATAGATTTTTAACTGGATGAATCTAGTAATGTATTTAATCACCTTGATTAATTTTATCTTAATTTAATTATAATTTATCAATTTTGTTCTCTTTTGATTGACATGACGTGATTTTGATAAAGTATGTACAGGTTAGAAATATTTCAAGTTTAGGTAGTTAATATAGGTGCTTTTCGTTGTTATTATTAAACGGATTGAATTGAAATATAATTAAAATTAATATTTCACATTAGAAATTCTTTTTTTTCTTTATTACAATTGTTTGAACATAACGTCGAAATGACATTCATTAAAGTGATGCTATTGGATTCGGGAAATGAAAGTGAAAATTAGTGTTGTAAAATTTGTCTATGTATCAATCCCATGCAACAAATTAAAAATCTTTGTTAGTTTGTACTCGTTGATATTTAGTTTGGTCCTTATACATTACTATTTTTGCCGCCAATTGCTTTAATTTTCAAATCATATATGAGTTTATAATATTCGTGTTAAGTAAGATGCACTAGCTAGAAACTAACACTAACTCATTGATTCACAGTTTAATATTTGGCCAAGTAAAGGTATTTGATTGCACTTACTCTCTACACAACTTAATGTGATAATCGCCTTCACATTCTCAACAAAATCACATATTAAAACTTTAAAGGCTATTCATATTTAAAATATTAGCCACAATTGTTAATATTAGTCCACATAATAAAGAGGAAAATCTATTCATGCAAAAGAAATTGAAAAAAATAAATAAAAACTCGAGAGAAAAAAATTATTCAAGATTAAAAATTGATTAATTTATATTATTACAAACCTTTGTCCTCCCTAAGCATTGTCTTTCATATAAAAAAAAATAACCTACCAAACTTATAGAGAAGCGAGAAATTTATAAAGTTAATGATTCTGCCTTTTAAGATTTTTTATTTCATATCTATCTCATTGATAACACGGTTTCTCTAGATATTTACAGGGATAGTTGTGATATGTTTTCAATTTTTATTTAAACTTGTATTCCATGAAGTTATTTAAACTTTTATTTAAGGCTCGTTTGAGAAGTTGTTTTTTAAAATAACCACATATTTATACATTTATATAGCATGATTATTTACTAATTATATTCAAATTCTATTTTCTAAATCTTATGATGTGTGGTAGAGTAGAGATTTAGTGCGAGAGGATTGGCCAAGAGAACAATATGCAAATGTATGTGCGTGCTTTCACACAACACTTGTGTGAGTAATTCACAAAATGGTCATAGGTAGAGGAGACCTCAAGAAAGAAAATATGTTTTTAAAGTAATACTTCATTCACGTGATGAATCTCAATGTGTTAGAACAAACAAAAAGAAAAGGAGTTTTTTGTTTTTAATTTAATGAATTTACAATTTAGGTTATTCAAGAAAATAAATAAATTTGATTTCAGCACTTTTAAGGTGGTTAAACCTCCTTCTACCCCCCCTTCTCTCTCACATTTGCCCTTAATTTCGATTTTCTTATTTTTATTTTGGGAAAAAAATATATCATTAATTAAAATATTATCTATCTCTATTGTAGGAATTATCCAGTTAACAGATAAATGAAATAGAAATAAGGAACACAAAAATATAACGTGAAAATTCTAAAATCGGAGAAAAATCACACTAGTTGTCTAATGACAACTAGAGAATAACACTGTGAAAATTTGTATAACATTTTGACCCCAAGTACACTCACATTCTCTAAAGTAAGAATTTAACGAAACCTCATAACACTCTACCACAAGAGTATAAAAAAAGTCAAGTACAGCACAAGTTTAAAATGTCTCTAACTGAGACAATGAACATCATAGACTTATAACCCATTGTATAGTCACTAACACCCACTTTCTAACTTATCCTAGGCGATGTAGAACTTTTCAAGACATTATTTTTATCAACCTAACATCCTCCACCCTGATTAAAATAAATACATCTTTATTGCTTATACCAGCAATCATACTCCACCATAAAGAGTATACTGAATTTGAATTAAATCATCCCAAGAATTTTCACTAAGAATTAAACCATTTCAAGAATTTTCAATTTGAATTAAACCATTCCAAGAATTTTCAGTTGGAATTAAACCATCCTAAGAATTTTCATGCACCATGCATCAATACTAACCAATGCTCGTGTATAATCACCACACACCCTACATTAATATTAGCCATTGTCCGTGCATAAACACCACACACCCTACATCAATGCTAACCAATGTCCATGCATAATTCTCATGCACCTTGCATCAATATTAGCCAACGCCCGTGTATAAAATACCATACACCCTACATCAATGTTAACCACTGCTTGTGTATAAACACAACATGCCTTGCATCAATATTAGCCTATTCTCATGTATAAAATTACTGTTAGAAAACTCATCATTGCACTAATAGTCTGCCCAACTAAGAGTTGTCACATGTTACTCCTCCACTTCCAAATCTGACCAACCAAGAGATGTCACATGTCACAATCATTCACTATCGGATCCGACCAACCAGAAGCTACCACGTAATCTCATTCTTCCCCAAACAGATCTACAACACAACCAATATTCTTCATCACACAACCACCATCGGCCCTCTAGCATTCACCGTAGCAACCAGACTAGCACCCTTCGGGAAACCACGTCGCCACAGCACTACCACAATAGCATGATGCAACACCTACTGTCGCCGAAGCATCACGCGAGCCATGCAAAATGTCGCCACTGGAGATCTCGAGCTCCACCCCCACCATGAAAATCCAATGTTCCCAAACACCATAGTCCATTGTACGCAACAACCTAAATCCATGAGCTACTCCATGCATATGTCACAAATCGCGACTCACAGAGATCAAATATCCATCACATCATTCACTAGCAAAATGTCTACTTTAATTTAGTAGTAAATATATGATGGGGAAAACAATAACAAACAATATACCAGAGAATGCAGCGGATATAATTTCCCCTAACTTGCAAGAATCTATGAGGAGCAATAATCAAAGAGCAGCAATAATAAATCACCAAAAGCACA
>Ga0099822_1000450_pt1 | contig 37555 bp, 14 predicted proteins | sample CowpeawhiteBW_FD_76839 | JGI IMG/M metagenome (GOLD analysis project Ga0099822, IMG submission 76839) | Root nodule microbial communities of legume samples collected from California USA - Cow pea white BW | ecosystem: Host-associated > Plants > Roots > Nodule | place: USA: California | collected... | reverse complement strand
ATTCAACTAAGTCAACTTTGGGAATCAAAAATAACAAATACAAATGAAAGGGATGAAGGATTAATGAACTTCCTTTCTAAACATGCTTAGTCTTCTTAAGCATGTGCCTCCATCCTTGGTTGGGGTCAATCCTTCATCAAACTTATTCTTCCATGTTTCTTCATGCCTTAGCTAAATTCATTGAGGTTCTTTAACTAACTTTTCCAACCCAAATCAAGTCCTAATTGAGACCCAAAGGAAGCCCAATGGTACACCTATACAATTTATACAAGACTAAGAAGAAAGAAGAAATATGCAAAGCACTAGAGTCTTCATCATTGAGGCTTCATTTTCTTTTATCCTCTTGGTCATGGATTTTGTAGTTGGATGATTTCCACCATGATGGCTTCCATCTAATTGAGTGTTCTTCGTCTAATAAGAACATTGTACAAAGTGTCAACTTCCACTAAATATATTGGATTGTAAGTGTTTGATATGCTTCACTAGTGTTGAACATTGTTACCAAATCAACATAACCTCTTCTGTAAACGTGTTAGTCAGTAGATCCATGTAATGGATCTAGGTACAATTTAATGAGAAAGGCATAAATTTCAAGCTTTAAGAACAATGACCGGTAAAGTATGTTGGTTAAGATTCCTTGGTCAATGAGGACCTTTCTAACCCATCAATTGGCTATTGTGGCAATGATAACAACTAAATTGTCTTGTGTAGGATCCTTGATGCAGAATTTATACTTTACAAATGTGATGGATGGGAGAGCAATTTGATGGTGGGTTTACCAATGTTATGCTTTGAGGATGCCTTTTTCTTGTAAAGATTGAATTTTTGCCTCATCAAAGTGATAATATTTGATGGTTCCTCTTACTTAAATAGGGTTTTTGTTGAGGTTTTCTCTATGATCCTACTCAACCTATTGTGCCCATTTGCCCTCTTGGTTATTTCCTCTTTCATAATCTTCAAATTCACCATAAAATCCTCTACCCCAACCTCTCCTCCATCCCCATTTTTGTCAACATTGTTTGACCTGCTCATTTACTGAGGCACCAAATAACATAGGGTTTTCTATTAAGTCATGTACTTTATAGCATTATTTAGTTATATGGCCTAGGTTTTCGTGATATATACACCTTTTGGTTGGATCAACAAAAGGCAAGGAGGATGTAAGTTGTGGGATGCGTACTAGTTCAAGATTAAATTCCCCTAGATGATAATGCCATAACTAGTGGTATAATTTTTGTATTTCATTGCATGTTTATGCTTAAAGGAATGTGAGGCACTCGAGGCAATGAAGGAGGAAGGTTGTGCAATAAATTTCATCCCTTTTTTTTCTTATTTCTGGGTTATCCTCTGTGTTGATGTCTTATGTTGTCTAGGTATGAAGTTTGTCCATGTTGGCTAGTGAGTCAACATAAAGCATGTTGAGGAACTTACCTAGACGGGGTCCCACTACATTAGTGGATGATACTATTAAATGGAGGTTAAGAATGTTAAGGGATAATTTTGCAAAGATCCATGCACTACATGAGTGGTGAACATCCCCTTGTACAACATAATAGGCATGGAGTAGCACCATTCCAGAGTTAATCCCTTAGAGTAGTTGGGAAAATCCTACAATGTACTATCAAATATTTAGAGGAAAGGTTGGCATACATCATGTAATCTTTTACATGTGCCTGGGGTCTGATGATTTGTCATACTTTTCGATGGTAGGGCATTTCAACTATTGAGGAAGCAAGACATTAATGACTTTTAAGATGGAGCTTTCTTCCACTACTTCATTCAATAGGGGGCATTGGAACATCATTAAAAGGTTATTGTTGGTTACATGTGATAAGTGTTTAGTTTTAGTAAAATTGCATATCATTTAGACACTTATCTTGTATAAATTGAATATAAAATTCAATAAAACAACCCATTTTGCATTCAAATACAAAATGAGGTATGAAGAAGTTTCAAAAAGTGGAATTTAACATATTTGTGTCATTTTATAGGAAAAATGGAGGAAATTGAGAAGTTGGTGCTAAGCCCCAAAGTTTTTGCTTAACTATAAGTAATGAATTGTGAAAATTCAAAATATAAGCCTTTGGTTGACCAGCGATATTGGCCCTAAGCCACATATGAGGAAACCCTTACTGCAAGGAAACCTCAAGTTTTAGAGTGGTTGCTAAGATTCAAGAGAAAACTCACCTGAGGAGGAAAGCTCCATTGTTGATCACCAAGTTGATTCCCAAGCTTGGAAACAAACCCACCTAGGGTGGAAACCTCATGGCTGATCAAGTTGGATAGTAACTAGAGCAGCACTTGGAATTTCTATAAAAATATAGCATGCCTCTGTTATTTTCATGTTGATTTTGTAAATCATTATAGAGAGAGAAACTCCATACAAATCTTAGGTTTCTACTAGAACATCTTTAGTAAGTTGTGGAAAGAGGAAAGCTACTCCTTGTACTTGTTATAAACATCATTATGAGCATCTAACTTCTTCCAAGTTGGTATTGGATGTAACTTCTAAACTCTCTGTATTGCACTTGATTTGATATATGTTATGTTCTTGTTTTATGTGTTGGTTATTTGATTTGTTCTTATTGCTTTGGTGTCTTGGCCAATCATCATACTTCATCAACACTAAATACAGTGGGAACTTGTTTAGTGTTTAGATCCAATCAAATCTCCTAATGCTTGGAAGATACCAGGGATGAATTTGCGGCTTTAGTTGGTTTAAAAAGTTTTGTTATTAATGCAAGGGTTCCTTCACTTGGGTGGGAATCACCCTACATTTCACACCCTTAGGTTCTAATACTACAGGAATGACATTATAATTACAATTAAGAGTACTTCCATGAACACTAAAATAAAGAACATAACCTATAGATAATCAAGGACAGTGTAGTTGAGTAAAAGAAGCCAAGTTCAATCCCAACATCTTAATCAGCATAACTTATCTTAACTTTTATTCAAATATGTTTTCAAACTATTAAACCAAATCCTTGTACTGTTTTATTGCAAAACTTGAAGTAAGTTATAGATTACTATTTTATCAAACCAAATCCTTGTAAATACAACCTTGTTGTGCTACAATCGAACTAATGCACTTGTTAGATAAGTTTACACCCTCTACAAGAGGTCTGACCAAAATGCTCATAACTCCTTCCTTGATAACATGTTATTAGCTTGGCTTTGGTGTTCGATTATCCATGTTGGTCCCATCTATGATTTTAATTTAGTCATTGACATGAATTCATTGTTTGTATCAACACTTGTTGTCTTTGAAATCTTGCATCGTGTATTGGTCTTCTCATTTCCTCGACAAATTATTTTTCCATTGGGTGGGACAAGACTCAAGTACCTGCTTAGTGTGTTGGTTATTGTTAGTATTAAACACGGAAAGACCAGTGTGTGGAGAAAAATATTTTATTTGGAAAAACAAAAATGAGTTACTTATGGAATTTGTCTATAATAAATATCAAAATATTATTGTGACTGTAATAATGTGCATGATGATGAGAAAATGGAAATTCTTGGACCAAGGAAAAAGCATAGTTTGTTACAAGGGTAAAAAATATCATTCTTTTTTTATTAACTATAGGTATTTGTATGAATATCTTACCTTGTAGAAATGTTAAAAAACATGGACCAAGTCAATATGAGTTTATCATATTTTGCGAAAAAGTCAATAGTTCACCAAGTGATATAGAGATCAAGTCTGACATGAAGATTGAAATCTCAATGTTGAAATTGATTATTGAATCAACAAAGAAAGAATCATATTATCAGATTGTGAAGTAATAGTTCAAAAGTTCAACGCTTATTGAAGATATTATTAAAGATATGATTGAAGAATATCAATGGTAATTAAATATCTAATTGAAGAAAAGAATATCCTCTCTCATTGAGGATTGTGGATATTGTTGTATTCTTATCAACAAATCATGAGCTAAGAAATTATCTCAAAATCAAAGATCACAACAGAATATACTAAAGATAAAAACATTAAGATGATTGAAGAAATTCAAATTGATGAATTACATAAATGAAAAAATAGATAATTAACAAGAAGAATATACTTTGAATGATATATCAATTGGAGAATGGAAAAGATATTGAAGATATGAAAAATATGCTCAGATGAAAATGCATCAATGGCCAAATTGAACAACATATTATAAATACTAAGACCAAGATGAAGAAAACAAGAATGACAATAAGAATAATGCGATAGATATAGAAAAATGGTAAAAGAATATAGAAATAACATAATTGTGAAATCCTTCAAGAGAAATCAAAGAGAAAATACTTCAAGAGCTTAGAGTCAAATCCAACTTTGTTGAGTTAGATTGGGTTGTGTGATGGCCATTGTAAAATTCTTTACATTGTGAAGTATACCATGTGATATTTATTGTACTCTCTTGTTTTGAGATATTGTTATATTTTACTTGAAGGATTGAGAAGTATACCATGAGATAAGTATACCATGTGACATTTGTTGTACTCTCTTGATCTTAGGGGGAGATTAAGAGAATACCTAGAAAGGATTATACTTGTAGCTTGGAGAGGTTTATACTTTTATCTTGGAAAGGTTTGTACTCGTTGAAACCGATAGAGGTTGATATGGGTCATAACCTGGAGAAGTTGATACTCATTGTAACCTGGAGAGGTTGATACTCGTGCTAGTCAAGGGATTTGATTAGTGAAATTTCTTAAGTGGATTATTTAAGAGACTAGATGTAGCCTCAGCGTTTAGGTGAACCAATATAAATAACTATGTGCATTCTCTTCCTTATAGCTTTTCTTTGTTAATATGATTATTATGAAAAACGATTTCAAAATGTCTACAAGCTTTATTCATTCTCCTTTTTAGAGGCACCTTGCACTAACAGTTATATCATGCAAGTTCTAACTAAATTTATATGTGTATTTCGATCTTGAGTGAGCATCGTGAGTTATTCATGAAAAGCTTTCAACTCAATGGTTGAAATTTAAAATGAAATATCGAATTGATAAAATATATTCATAAATTCATTTAGAAAAAATAAATCAATAATATTTACGATAAATAAATTTATAAATTTATTAGGTTTAATTACTCTTTTGACTCCTATTTTTGTCTAAAAGTGTCAAATTGATCCTCCAATTTTTTTAAGCTTCAATTTGGTCCCTATTTTTAAAAAATTGATGCAATTTGGTTCTTTTTGTTAAATTTATTGAAGGAAATCAATGATTTTTTATCAAAATTGGCACTATGATAATGTTAATTACATCAATAAAGCAAACCATCGTTATTAACAACTTCAATTTTGATGAAAAATTCTTGATCCGTTTCAAAAAATTTAATGAAAAGGATTACGTTGCATCAATTCTTCACAAATTGGAACCAAATTGAAACTTAAAAAAAAAAACTGGAGGACTAATTTGACACTTTTATATAGGAACCAAAAGAATGATTAAACTAATTTATTAATAACAAAAGATATATTAATTAGTGAATTACTATTAATTATTCAATAGTTTATACAATATTTATCAAAAATTATAACTTAAAAACTATAAATTTTTCATGATTTTAATTTATAAAAAAAATCGGTTTGTGGAAAATAAATTTCGTAGCTATTTTTTATAATGATGTGTCCAAATGAAGGTGAGAGTTTGGTTCCTAATCAAATTCTCATAATGAACAATAAATATTATTTAAAAAGAAGAAAATCACCCTGACCATGAAAAATAAACAATGCTATTTAAATAAATACTATAAATAATATATCATTTTAAGAAATGTTTTTATTAAAAATCTTGTTATTTTCAAAAGTAGAATCCAATTTTTTCATATCGAAAACCTTGAAATATATTATAGTACTGAGTTAGTTAAATGATGTCAACATTATAACAATATCGTCTCGATAATGATAATTAATTAGTGTTAGCAACTACTCCCTTAATCATTTAGTGTTATTGATCATGTCACTTAGATACAAAAGAAGAAATTAATATTGATTCATCTAGGTCATTTAATGTAAGAGCATATTTTATTCAATAATTTTTGTTCATATGAATTAAATTATTGAACAAAACTTGCTCTCAAAAATAAAAAATAGTTCTATAGGTAGACACTAATAAGTCTCACCAACAAACACAAAACATGGTTTCGTTTTCAAAACTTCCCTCTAACTTTCTTTTTGTATGTTCCTAGGTTCCGTTTACACGTACCTGGTAAAATAAAATAAAAATACAATTTCTAATTTCTTATTTCTATTTCTAATTCATAATTTATTTTTTTGCCTTTTAAAAATAGAAATATTATAAATTTAATTAAAAATGTAATCTCAATATTTTAAATTTATAAAAAAAAAATCATATTTTTTATTACTAAATTATTTGTTTTATTTTTAAATAGAGTCAATGCGATATTTATGTTAAAGAGAAAAGGGATCACCTTATAATATTGTTAACAAAAATAAATTATACTTTTAGAAAGAAAATTATTAATTACTGTTATAATTGTTGTTTGATCATTTCACATCTGATTTATTGTAAATATTTATGTAAAAAATTAATATTAAAATAATTTTAATAACATTATATAGATAAACAGTTATAGTACGATGCTAATTAAAGTGTACACGTGAAAATCAACTTTATGCATGAATAATGTTTTAATCTAGGTGGTTGAAGCAAGACCAATATAAAAGTTAACTATTTTATTTTTAAATTCAAGTCAAAATTTTGAATAAGAAAATTCATAACAAAAATAAATGTCAGGTGTCAACGTATGGAATAAACCACAAGAAAGAAAAATGGGCAAAAGATACTAACGTGTAAAACGGTTTGATTAAGCCATTTGATACCTTATAAAGCTTTTATCTTATGAAAGCGACATTTTATGATTATCTACTTCCTTTTATATTTTGTATTTGTAGTTTTACTTGAACTTATCTTTTTAAATCTTTTTTCCGTAAAAAAAAAATTAAAATAAACTTTTCTACAAACTTAATTTGAAAAGTATTTATAGCCATCTGATAAAATATTATTTATTTTCTAATAGGAGTAATTTTAAATATATTATTGATAAAGATTTATAGTGTTAAAACATTAATGTATTATTAATATAGCAAATTATTATTATTATTATTATTATTATTATTATTATTATTATTATTATTATTATTATTATTCACTACGTGTTTATATTTATATGCCATTTTCTAAAATTTGAAATATGACCAAATGTAGTAATTTGAATTGCCAAATTTACTTATGCATTCAATTGTTTTTCTCGATTGAAAAATAATGTTTTAATAATTAAATTTTGACAAGTTAGATGGTATTTTTTAAATGACTTATAACTTTTCTTTTTTATTTTTTTATATTTTAAAATCACTTAAAAAATGTTACTTATTATTAAAATTTAGTTGTTAAAATATATTATTTTTCCTGATTTTATTAAAGTAAACGGAAAAATAAAACTTGACGCGTTAATGTTATTTTCCCAAATTTTCTTAAAGTAAAAAGTGGTTCTCTTACCAAAATTTCTTCTTTTTTGGTTGGTGAAAGGGGTCGTACACAATTATAGATACACTAAATATTGCAAGAAAAACACGTTATTCGTAGTAATCAAAATAAGAAAATTCTCAAACGACCCTCTAGAGAGTGACCCAAATAATAATAATAAAATTATCTATTGGTAAATGTTTTCCAGAACACCTTTACTATTTAATACCCTAAATATTTTTCATCTTCTTATTTAAATTTTCATTTCAACGCGCTTCACCAAGGCCAAATTTTCTTTGTTCTTATGTACTAAATTTTACCGGTTAATTATTTGTAATTTTTTATTTTCTCCATTCCTTGTGTAAATTAATTATACTTTGTTCTGTTATTATTTTTAATATTTTCCACTTTTATTATTTAAATTTTAATTAAACTAAAATCATTTTTTCCAACATATAATATATATATATATATATATATATATATATAACTCTAAATGAGTGAGAATAATTTTATTCAAATTAAGTGATATATTTGTATATTTTTAATTATACACAAGTTTATCATAAAACAGACAAATGGATTCAAATATATAAAATTAAAAAAAAACAAAATAAAAAATTTCAGATACTTAATAATAATTTTAACAAAATTATATATATATATATATATATATATATATATATATATATATCACTTTATTAGATGTTTTTTTTTATTTTAAAAAATTAAATATAATTTAAATTATTGTTCTCTCAAATCTTCGCTATGTTGCATATTTTTAATCACTTTTACTCATACATATTATAAAAAGAGGGGGAAAGATCCACTTAGAGAATTTTTGAGTTCTGAATAAGTGACATAAAAAGTTAATAAAAAAGGATAAATAAAATCAGTAATTGATATCTTATATATCTATTAAGTGATGCATGATAATCTTATAAAGAGAAAATAAAAGCATTTTACTCTTTTTCTTATTTGAATAATGCTTATAATGGATTAATTTTATTATTTTTCATACAAATAAGATTTATATATAGATGTATTGGTGAAAAGGAAATTTTAAAACAATCAATTTCATAAGGCTAATAAATATAAAAAATTATGAACTTATTTATGTCAATTAATTTCATATAAAAGAATTATTTATTATAAATAAAATTTAACTGTAAAATATTTATTTAATTTTTAATTATAGATGTCGAATTTTACGGATAAGAAAACAAAGTATAGAGCTTTTTTATTATTTAGATTATGCATTTCATAATTTACAAAGATCATAAACCAAATTATTAGACAATTTATTTTGTAACAGTTTATTATAGATACAGTAGGTTGAGGGAAAGAAAAATGAGTCATCATAAATATATCAGTTTTTAACTTAAAAATCATCTTATCAATAGATAAATAAGATCAACACAAGAATATAACATAAATTATCTAAATCTCACAACATTTTACTACAAGAACATAAGAAATAATAAAAGCTAAATACAAACTCAAAGTGTCTTTGACTTTGGATGTCTAAACCATAACTTAGAGTCCATTATATAACCACTATCACTCATTCCATTGCTTATTCGGGATGACATGGGACATTCCGAGATATATTTTCATCAACTCAAAAATCTTCACCACCATGATTAAAGTAAACACATCTTCCTTCTTATCTTCATTACCTACACCAACAATCAAACTCCATCATAAATGTGTATACTCACTCGAAATTAAACTATTCCAAGATTTCTTTTCATTGTTAACCAATGCCCATGCACCACACATAGTATATCAATATTAGTCATTGCCTATGTATAATCACCACACACTCTACATCAATATTAGTCAATTTTCATGCATAAACACCACACATCCTACATTAGTGTTAATTAATGGCCGTATATAATAACCACACACCATACATTTATATTAGCCAAAGTTCGTGCATAATTATCGGTAGCACTTAGCCAACACTGACCCCATGTGACTTGTCGGAAACGCTGCAACCACCAAAGTAGCACTGGACTTCCTAGAGCTCGTCAGAAGCACACTAGTCCTTGCAACTCCACAACCAACCTTCACCAAACACCACGCGAGTCAACATAAGCTCCACTATGATAAGCTTCTTTGATCCACGAACCTAGTAGATTCAGTTAGCACAATGACATCTTTGACAATAGTGATCCTTACCACTTGCAATTAACATTACAACCTCAACAATCAGGGATGATTCTCAACAACAAGAAATTCATCTTTTCTAGTATGGAATATTAGATTGTTGGGAACACATAATCAATTAAGAACATTATTGTCTTTACCCCTAAGAATCACCCTATTAACAGAGAAATAAGATAAAAACGAGGAACACAAGAATATAATGTGAAAACCCCAAAGCTGGAGAAAAACCACAACCGTTGTCTAAAGACAATCAGAGAATAACACAATGTGAAAATTTGTACAACACATAAACTACCCTCCCATGCCCTTTGACCTCAAGTACACCTGCACTTTCTAAAGCAAAAATTAAACCCCAACCTTACAACACTCCATTATGTTAGAATCGCACAACAAAATGTTCGTTTGTGGACAAAATTCAAGAGGGTGGGTGATTTGGTTTGTTAATAAAAAATAACGTTTTAAAATTTTCCCTTTTAATATCAAAGTTTAATTAAAATTCTTTGCTTTATTATAATAATCATAGTAATATAAAGAGAGTATGGGAGAGAAAATTGCACAAGGTATTTATGTTGGTTCAGATAAAAAGACCCTACGTCCAGCTGTTAATCTCTTAAAAGCAAGATTAACTAAATCACTAAAATAAAGCACAAATACAATCACAGATAAGAAATTTTAGGGTTTAGAAAACACTTCCCTTGAAGCCACAAGAGATGTAAGAAACACCTTCCTTAAAATCTACAAGGTATGAACACCTCCTTTGAGTCCCAGAAAGGATTAAGACACCTCCTTGAATCACACAAGAGATGAAGAAACATCTTCCTTGAATTCATAAGGAATGAACACCTCCTTTAAATCATACAAAGGATGGACAACTTCTCCTAACAATAACAACAACACTCAATCACACAAGAACCCACTTAGTGAAATTTATCGCTCTACCCATACTAGGTTTTTCAAAGTCTTCCCACAAAGAGTTCTCGAATACTCAGACTTTAACTTTTGTATTTCGTAAAGAGAACTCTCACCTTCATTTATAGAAGTTACTTTCAAAATTAGGTTAAGAATATGAAAAGTCAAGTCACAACTACCAAAGATAATCGATTATCATAAGTGATAATTGATTATCACAGAGGATTTTCCCGAAAATCCTTTTTTACTAATATAATCAATTATTCTAGTGAATTTTTCAAAAATTAAAACTCCCTCAGTGTTCTATTGTTTAGGTTTCTCCTTTTGACTCTTAACCTACTAATTTAACTATTTTAAATAACATACACAAATTATAAGACTTAAACAACTATAAACTCTTAAGTCTTCAATGGATCTCTTGAATCCAAGCTACATGCATTCTTTAAGTCTTCAACATTTCTCCATGAATCATCATTAAGTCTTCCACATTTCTCCATAAGTCATCATCATCAAAACCTTTTATTGAAACAAGATGTCAATCTTCTTCTTTTGTCAACATACTACAAAAGTATAAGAAAAGACAAATATAAGTTTAAAGTGTGTTTGACTAGGGCAAGAAACACCATGGACTTAGAGTCCATTATATAGTCACCAATACTCACTCCCTACCTTAGGCGATATGAAACTTTCCAAGATGTATTATTTTCATCAACCCAACACATATTGAGTTGCAACCGCAAAGCATACTGAGAATATCCTATTGAACCATAAGCTAAGTTACCACTCTAACGGGAAAAAAATACTTCATCATAAAGGACATCACTGTCATCTTTACCACTGGCGGATCTTGACCAATATTTTTGGGAGAGCCAAAATAATACAATCACTAAGGTAAAGATAATGAATTCATAATTTAGTATAACCATAACTATTAAAGAAATTATACATATCTAAAGGATTGTCATTTGTTCCTTCATATGCTTGAACCCATCAATAATTGAATACAAATTAAAATTTTCAGCTATTTCTTTTTCAATGTAAATAACCATATTGTCGGCAAAAAAAATCATCTTCCATTTTTATATAGCAATCTTGTTTTTATAACCTTCATTACAGAAAATAATTTTTCTATTATAGTTGTAGAAACAACAGAAATGAATCAACTGTAATTCTTTGAACTTTATGAAAAAGCTTCTATAATTGAACAATTGGGTCATTAGTAGCATGGTTCAAAATATATGTGTTCTTTTATTCTTCATCACCTTTTTTTTTAGTTTAAGACTAAATAATAATTTATCATAGTATAATAAAAAATTGAGACATAAATACTAAAAGAAAAATTCATCATAATCAAGTCACATTTAAAAATCGGTTATGAAAAAACACGTAGTACAATATTTTTTTCTTCTATATTTATAAAAAATGAATATACAAAAAGACTCGTGAAATAAAAAAAAATAATGTTAATTATTAAACTAATATTTGATTGTCCAGTGAGACAAAAGAGATGAACTTTTTTTTCCAGGATTGAAAAAGAACATATAAGAAATGAAAGTAGAAATAATTATTCTTTTTCTCTTTAGAAATAAAAAAAAAAACAAGTAAAAGTGGGAGATGAGAAAAATATGTGAGAAACTCAAAAGACACATAAAAAATATCTTAATAATTTTTTTATTCTTTATTATATTTGATTTCAGATTTTATTATTAATTAACATTAAATATTATGATTTATAAAAGAAATAAAAAGTATTTAATTCAATTCTTATTGATTCTTCGTATAATACACATAATTTTAAAAAATATAAAATACTATACATAATTTAAAAAAAAATCAAAACTTTTAACTACATAAATTAAAAACAAAAATCAATTTTTTTAGGTGGACATGGCCCCCTCCTGCCCCTGTTATGCTCCACCCCTTATAGTTACTCCCTGAGAATCACCCTAATATAACATGAAAATTCTAAATTTGAAAAAAAAACTATGATTGTTGTCTAATGAAAACTAAAGAATAATATTATGTAAAATCTGTACAATACATATATAACTCTCATTATGTCCTTTTGTAAGGTTGGTCCATAGAGTGTCAAGGCGCATAAAGCAGCCAAGGTCCTTTATTTGCAGCTCACTCTGAAAAATCAGTGCTCTAACTCTCCCTTTTCTCTCCACAAAACCTCTTATAGGGTTTGTCCCTCCATCCCATTCAAGCTAGTTCAACTTCGTTCTCCCTTCACGTAAGTTAGTTCTTGAACCGTGCTCTTATATTTCTAAGTTAGTTTTCGTGGGTTTTATTGGGTTCACAGTAGTAACCCTATTATTCTTCCTTTGCCACTATTCTCAGCTCTCGAGTCCGCTCTTGAAGTTGCTGGGTTCGTTGAGTCTGGTGTCGAAGTCCTTTGCCAACCCCTTTTTCGGTAAGGGAAGCTAGGATTCTCATATTTTCTAAATAATTGCCTATTTTTGACTTGTCTCGAGTTTATATGAAGTGTATGTTGTTGTGGTTGTATGATATGCTCTGTTTGGTATTTTGGGTATGCAAATATGATTGATGCAGGTACGAACAGTGACGAGAACTAATATTCTCGCCCAAGCGAGCACGTCTCGCCTAGGTGAGACTAATAGAGGCTCGCCCAAGTTTTCTTGCTCGAGCTATCGCTTAAGCGACGAGTCTCCATTTTGAGCGAGTTACAGTCTCGCTCGAATGAGAAGGGCTCGCCTAAGCGAGAAATTGTAGGAAGCCACTATTCCCCTCTTCAAGCCCTCGCCTAGGCGAAAGGAGCTCGCCTGAGCAAGAGAACCTTTTCGCCTGAGCGCGACCTTTTTGCCTGAGCGAGGAGTTGGGCGAGAGGTGTGCTTGTGCTTTTTGTTCTTCTATTCTAAAATGAATGCCACTTGTTTGGGTTGGATTATTATGTTAAATCATGTTTTGAGTGATGTTGCATGTATTGATTGATTCATGGATTGGAAATGACAACTTTGGTATGGTTTTGGTATGGAAAATGAAAGAAGGTTGGTTATAAATGTTGGCATGAGTTTGGTATGCATAACAAGTACATACTTGGTTGGTGGAACATGATTTGTATGTGGTTAGGGCGTAATTCCATGATGGTTTCGTGGTGGTGCTTCATTGGTTAGGACGTAATTCCATGAATCTCTAGGTGAGATCTCATGGTGGTGCCTTAGTTGGTTAGGATGTAATTCCATGACCCCTGTTAGTGTGAGTTCATGGTGGTGCCTTATTTATATAATTTAGTAAGGATTCAAGGTAAGGATTGCATCCTGACACTCTAATGAGTCAGTTAGTCTCACATAGAGCGTACTGACTCAAGTGGTGAGAGTAGCAGGAGGCCTGAAACACTTTAAGGGATAACCTTGTGTGTGGGGGATGTAACACTAGAACAATTAGCTCAGTAGAGTCGTAAAAGCCACCACAAGTGCAAGCATCCGCTGAATCCGACTAATTATATGTATCCGGATGAGTCGTGTCTTGAGTCTTAGTGTATTGTTTGCAAGTCGTAACATGATTGGTTGACATATGCATCTTGGATTATGAAATTGAATGTAACTGTATGATAAATCATTTTCTGCTCTAGCTTACCCTTTCTGCTTGTTGCATGTTCTGTGTGTGTGGTTTTCTCGTTTTGCGATGATCATCAATTTATTGATGTGAGTAGATGCGAGAGCTACTCGTGGTCAACAGGGAAATGATGATTCTGCTGCTTAGCCTCTCTGGGATGGTCTCCGTTCTTCGAGTTTTCCTTTAGGGCCATGGCCCATGTATCATCTTGTTTTTGAGTATTAATCGTTTACTATCGATCCTTGTACTTTGTTTTGTATTGGCATCTTGGTGTGTCTTGGTTTCCTCTGAGTATTTTCGGATAATTATATGGAGTCATGTTAATACTCTGAATCTTCGCTCATTATATTATATTGTGTGATGGTTTCATTTAATTAAGTTTAATTATTAAATGGGACGTTACACCTTTGACCCCATGTATAGTCAAACTCTCAAAAACAAGAATTTAATTCAAATATTACAAGATACAAGAGTGTAAGAAAAGTCAAATACAATCTTAACATGTCTTTATAATTTGGGACGTTTAAAATCATGAACTTAGAATTCATTATATAATGACTATCATTCACTCTATTACTTATCCTAAGTGATACGAGACTTCTAAGATGTATTATTTTAAAAATAACTTTTGTTAATAAATTTCGCTTAACACTCCTTTTAGACTAAAAAAAAGTAACTTTTCATTAAGTGTTCGAAATTTCATACTATTTCCTTTTTTTTTGAGTATTCATTCTTTTTAAAATATTAATTTTAGATATACATAAATCAAAACTAATTTTAGATTTAATCTTCCAATTTTAAAAAATTAACCAATTTTAATCTATACTAATATGTCATCTAATTGCTTAAAAATATTATCTTGTACATATTCTATACTTCTATCTTATATTTAATTATATTTTAAAACAAAAAATAAAAATAAACTATTATGATACTAAAAATAACTATAACATAATTATGCATTATTTTTATGTAACAATTATCATTAATATTTTTTCTTAAAATAAATAGAAACATAAGTATCTCTTCTTCAACGGTTAATAATAATATTAATTGCTTATTTGGGTAAAAATAAGTTTTATGTGATTATAATAATTTTATTTGACACATGTCTTAATATTTTTCTGTAATAACTAAAATTTTGTGTATTAATTTTGTAAGAGTCAAATAAATTTGTAGTCCCTAAATTTAGATATAAAATTGAAATTTGTCTATATCTTAAATTTCGACACATTTTAATTTCAAATGTTAAAGTTAAATAAATGTAATCCTCTAAATATGTTCTTATAATACCAAATTCATTATGCAGAGACTGTTGTTACCTTCTTTCTTCGAGACAACTCTCCTCTTCTCATACTGAATTTGGATATGCATGCAAGGACACTCCTATGTTGTCAAACAAGACAATGTCAATGCAATAAATACACAATATGACAAATCTACTAAATATCTCATTAATAGTGTTATTTATACTAAATACTAGGTTTATGGGTCCTTACCTAATAGATCCTAATATATAAAGATAATTACTAGGATTAATTTTCCTAATAAAGTTGGCAAAATGACTTAGCTTTTAATCTCATTTGTATTGAAAGGTACTAAGATTGATATGATCTCAGCTGTAACTAGGTTGACATAGTGTCAGTTGCAGCGAGACTGACTTGATGTCGCCTATCGTTGGAGGTGATACATCAAGGTGGTTGAAAACATGTACAAATTATCTTTTAGTGCATGTTAAGGTCTAGATGATCTCAAAGTATTTGCTTAAGATGATCTCACAACACTTAGTCGACATGGTCTTAGGATACCACTGCATGGTTATACTGTTATTATGTAAAGGCTGAGATAATCTCGAATGTACATAATACATAATCAAATAATGTTAGTTTTTTTTATATATTAAATGACGTTCCAAACTGACATTTAAATTGAAATATATCAAACAATATAAATAATTCAAACGATAGCCTAAATGAGATAACATATTAAAAAAAGATTAACGCAGATGAATTATGATAACTATCTATTAATTTTTTAAAATTGAGGATAAAATTATAAAAATACAAATTCTAATTTCATATTAAGAACAAAATATATTTAATCTATTTTTATTAAACGGTTAAATCTAATATCTAATTAAGGTTTTGTAAAGTTACACCATTTAAACTTACTCTATCTAAAATACCATTCATTTAATAGATGCTTTATTTTCATTCACTTTTTTAAAAATAAATTTTTAAAAAACTTAAATAATCTTAATAGTTCACATCTTAACTCCTATTTAGCATATGCATGCAAGAACTTATTCTTCTTTCCAATTTTGGTCAAAGTCAAAACCCGTGTGTTTTCTTTTCTATTTTTTCCCTATTTACCACCCTGTTCTTCATAATTATCATTATTTCCAATTACACCTCATTGTTCTTAATATTATACAAAATTAGTTTTTACTTAGTTGTTTCTTCTTCTTCTTCAATGCATTAATTAGCTATGAAGCTTCCTCTGGAGGGAGAAAGAGGGAGAGAGACTTGTCTCTCACCATTGACAAGCTCCATAGCTTTCCCGCGAAATGGAGAAGAAACATAACAACAAAATTTTTTGTCTCTCTCCCTCTTTGTTCCTTTACATTTTACAACTTTTCTTTTTTAAATTGTAATTTATAATTTTCTTAGCTTCGTTAAACTTTGGATGCCTCTTTTTGCCATGGCACTGTGGAGAAGTGGCGCAAATTTGAATTCTTATGAATGGTAATGCGCGTCCACGGAGAGATGTGAGATCCAATCCGAGTCTTTATTCGACGCAGTTGTTGACATTTCACCGCCACCACCACAGTTATTCTTCTTGTGAATGTTTCACTCTTTGAGGAATTATCAAACATGGTGAATTTTCACTCGTTGCTGTTGGCTTCTTCGAACATTCTCTTCCCAAGTTGATTCCTTGACCGTTTTCTGGGCACCCTTTGACGTGTCTGTTTCTGGGTGTTCTCTGCTTTCTGCATATATATTATGTACTTGGTGCTTTTGCTCAACATTATACACGGATATCGAGCATCTCTGAACCTTTCTGTTATTTTGGTTACAGCTTTTGTAATCTTCTTTTTCCTTCTTCTTCTGTGATCACCCTTTCTTCTTCACTTTTGGTAGTTGGTTTGATTTGTTTTCTTCAGTTTCGTTGACCCTTAATTGGGTAGAGGGGTTTTGAGTTTGTGGTGAGGTTGTTACTTTTGGTAGTTGCTGTCTTTGGTGGTTGGTGTTTAGAGGTGGAGCAAGTAGTTCTTCTTTCTAAGGGTCTTCTTCTTCTTCTTCTTCTTATTCTTCTTCTTTGTTGTTGTTTTTGAGGATATTGGTGATTGAATGGTGGACTTGGGGAGGAGAAGAATGAGGGGTGAAAGGAGAAGGAAGTTGCGTTTTAGCAAAATCTATTCATTTGCATGCGGGAAACAATCTCTCAAGGAGGATCATTCGCAGATAGGAGGAATAGGGTATTCCAGGGTGGTGTTTTGCAATGAACCAGAGACCTTTGAGGCTGGGATAAGGAGTTACGCTGACAATTCTGTGAGCTCTACAAAGTATAACCTTGCTACTTTCTTGCCTAAGTCCCTTTTTGAGCAGTTTAGGAGGGTGGCTAATTTCTATTTTTTGGTAACTGGCATCTTGGCCTTCACAAAACTTGCTCCTTATACAGCTGTCAGTGCTATCCTTCCTCTGATTATTATCATTGGAGCAACTATGATCAAAGAAGGTATTGAAGATTGGCGAAGGAAACAGCAGGTACTAAATTCTGTCTTCTACTTTATCATCATAGTGATTTGTGAGCTTAGTTTATTGAAAATGAGGTTCTTGAGCTTATTCCGTTTTTTAATTTGATTGAGCAACTTAAAGTATCTGTAAACAAACACTATTCGGGGATAGCAAGGACCCCTGACTCGAAGAATATCAGTAATTTTTGAAAGAAAATTGTTGGTTCCTGAAAGAAGGAGGGATTGCTAGTTTATAAAAATATTCTGTTTCCTTTTATGGAATGACAGTTAGTTTATGGAAAATTCTGGCTATTTTGTTCAGATTCTTACTGTGTTATGTTTGGAAAGGATATAATTGTTAATGATATCTCCCTGATTAAATTTAATACTGGAGTTGAAACCTCATAATAAATTTATACAATTGCAGTGTGTTAAAATAATCAAAAAGTCTTAAAATAGTATCTAAAAGCTTTTTCATGCCAAAACGTTTCCTACATTTTAAGTCTTGTTGTCTGCTATCTGTTCAATTAAATACCTGTTTGAGATTAAAGTAATAGACCTCTAGTTATTTATATTAAGAAAAACTAAATTAGTAATTGTCCTGCATTGTTGGAGTTTATAACCTAGCTAGTCAAATCCTGTAGGATATGGAGGTGAACAATAGAAGAGTTAAAGTGCATACAGGGCAAGGAATTTTTGAATATACTGAGTGGAAGAATCTGAAGGTGGGGCATATAGTGAAGATAATGAAGGACGAATTCTTTCCTGCAGACCTCCTACTGCTTTCTTCCAGTTATGAGGATGCATTCTGCTATGTTGAGACCATGAACTTGGATGGGGAGACAAATTTGAAGTTAAAACAAGGGTTGGAAGTAACTTCTTCCTTACACGAGGACATTCAATTAGGTGATTTTAAAGCAACAATCAAATGTGAAGACCCAAATGCAAATTTATATTCATTTATTGGGAGCATGGAGTATGAAGAACAGCATTATCCTCTTTCTCCTCTGCAACTTCTTCTGAGGGACTCTAAACTTCGTAACACAGACTATATATTTGGAGCTGTCATCTTCACTGGTCATGACACAAAGGTGATTCAGAATTCCACTGATGCCCCTTCAAAGAGAACAAAGGTTGAGAAGAAGATGGATAGGGTTATCTACTTCATGTTTTGTATCGTGTTTCTAATGGCATTTGTTGGATCTATTTTCTTTGGCATTGCAACTAGAGATGACTTGGACAATGGAGTGATGAAAAGGTGGTACCTAAGACCAGATGACTCTACAATTTTCTTTGATCCTGAGAGAGCACCAGCTGCTGCTATATTTCATTGTTTCACAGCCTTAATGTTATATGGTTTCTTCATTCCCATCTCATTGTATGTTTCAATAGAAATTGTCAAAGTCCTTCAGAGCATCTTCATCAATCAAGATATCCATATGTACTATGAAGATGCAGACAAACCAGCCCATGCCCGTACTTCAAACTTGAATGAGGAACTTGGCCAAGTTGATACAATACTTTCTGATAAAACTGGAACTCTGACTTGCAACTCGATGGAGTTCATCAAATGTTCCATTGCTGGGGTAGCTTATGGCCGTGGTGTTACAGAGGTTGAGAAGGCAATGGATAGAAAGAATGGTTTTCCTTTGATTGACAATTCAAGGGACTCACCTGTCAGAAATGCTCCCATCAAAGGATTTAACTTTACCGATGAAAGGATAATGAATGGAAAATGGTTTAATGAGCCTAATGCAAATGTTATTAAGAAATTTTTTCTCTTATTGTCAATCTGCCATACAGCCCTACCTGAAGTTGATGAAGATACGGGAAATGTCTCATATGAAACTGAATCTCCAGATGAATCAGCGTTTGTGATTGCAGCAAGAGAAATTGGTTTTGAATTCTATAAAAGGACTCAGACTAGTTTATCAATCTATGAATCGGATCCAGTTTCTGGTGACAAAATTGAACGGTCAGTTATTATTAATTGCTTTGTTTCTTTAGTAGTTACAGCTCTTTAATGTTGCATTTTTCAGTGCTAGTGAACACAAGAAGATCAAAATTGAATTCTCACTTAAAAATGCAGATGCAATTATATATTATTAAGTCTTGTAATAGCAACAGCTAATTTCAATAAAAAGTATTTGGAAGCAGCATTTCTCACACCTGCTGCTAATCTTAGTCAATAAATTATAGTGTTATAGCTGCACAGGGATGTGGAGTGGAGTGGAGTCTTATGTTGATATTTTTAAACTCCTAGAATGACTGACCAAGTAGACAATGGTGCTTCCGGAATTGGTCAAGTTATGTGTTTTAGCTCAGTGTGAACCCCAAACATGTTTCAATAATTTTTTACAACATATAGATGGAGGAAAATAATTCCTTTAGTTAAAATTCAAAATGGGCTAGGTCTAAAATGACCCACAATAGCTAAGATTGAGGGTGAAGGATTTTCCAAGCCTAATAAGAAGTATTTTGCTATATTTCGAACTCTTGATAGTTTGTGGATGAAAAAAATGGTTAAAATTGTTTTCCTAGCCACCATATCTTAATAAAATTCATCAAATTTATTTATTCCATATCTTAACAGTTAAGTTGATAAAAAAATAGTTAAATTATTTTCCTTAGCCATCTTTCTGCTAAGCATATTTATTTATTTTGTAATGATGTTTGAAATCAGGGATTTCACAATATACATGATTACAAAGACTGTCTTAAATTTTCTAAAATAACTTTTAAAATGTAGTATTCTTAATGCAGGTATTCTTTATTGCCCTTTGGAGTCCAAGTAATGCAGAATGCATCAGATATACACTAACTAATTTCGTGTTTCAGGACATATAAGCTTCTCAATGTTTTAGAATTCAATAGCTCAAGGAAGCGAATGTCAGTGATTGTGAAAGATGAAGAAGGGAGAATTTTGTTACTATGTAAAGGTGCTGATAGGTTTGTGATAAACTAACCTGTGACCATGGTATATTGGAGTTCTTACTGTTGCATTTAAACCTATTGACCACCATTTTTCTTTTATTTTCATGCAGTGTCATGTTTGAGAGGCTTGCCAAGGATGGGAGGGAGTTTGAAGAGAAAACCTTGGAACATGTAAATGAGTATGCTGATGCAGGTCTAAGGACTTTGATTCTGGCATATCGTGAACTTGATGAAAACCAATATAAGGAGTTTAACAATAAATTTTCTCAAGCAAAAAATTCAGTTAGTGAAGATCGGGAAACACTGATTGAGGAAATATCAGATAAGATCGAAAGGAATCTAATCCTTCTTGGTGCCACTGCTGTAGAGGACAAGCTCCAAAATGGGGTGAGTTAGGAAAATAATTGATTACATACAAATATGACACATGGAACCGGACGTGAAATGATGCTTCTCATATTTTTTTATAGGTTCCTGATTGCATTGACAAGCTTGCCCAAGCTGGAATTAAGATCTGGGTTTTGACTGGGGATAAAATGGAGACTGCCATCAATATAGGGTATAATATAGTGATTATTCCCTTTTAACATTTGCTTCAGAATGAGAATTCTTCTCAAGATGTTTGACATCAATGCACAATTTCAGTTTTGCTTGTAGTTTACTTAGACAAGGAATGAAACAAATTATAATTCATTTGGAAACTCCAGAAATTCAAGCATTGGAGAAGGTTGGAGACAAGGTGTCTATCGTTAAGGTAATATAAATTTCAATCTCTAGTTTTTATTTGTGATAATGTAGTTTGCATTGAAAGGGAAGGGACTGCTTAGTGTGTAAGTGTCTTAATAAAACCCGAGTTAAAAGTTGAGGTTCTGATATTTTTATGGCGATTCATGTATTAGGCGTGTAGAGAAAATGTCCGCCATCAAATATCTGAAGCTGCTCAGCAGCTTACTGCCTCCAGAGGAACCTCTCAGCAAGCATTTGCTTTAATTATTGATGGAAAATCACTTACTTATGCTCTAGAGGATAATATGAAGAACATGTTTCTGGATCTTGCAATTCGTTGTGCATCTGTTATCTGCTGCCGTTCCTCACCAAAGCAGAAGGCACTGGTATGTTTCAATCTATTCTATTTCTTCATCTCTACTTGATATCATGTTCTCATTCTTGTTTTAATTCTGATAATGATTCGGGTTAGCATTCAAAAGTAATGTTTTATTTATTGGTTCCTCTCTTAAAGGTCACTAGACTGGTAAAATCTGGTACTGGTAAAACTACATTAGCTATTGGTGATGGAGCTAATGATGTTGGAATGCTTCAAGAAGCAGATATCGGGATTGGAATCAGTGGCGTTGAAGGAATGCAGGTACTCACCAAACTGATTAACTATTTGTGTTTTGTTCTTTTAATGGGTTTTTATTTTCTTACACTTTTTTTAAATCCTTCTGTTATTATTGTTCCTCTCAGGCGGTTATGTCTAGTGATATTGCAATTGCACAGTTCCGCTATTTGGAAAGGTTACTTCTTGTACATGGACATTGGTGTTACCGAAGAATCTCATCAATGGTATAGTCACTCTTATATCCACTTCTCAACATTCTATTGATCTTTGGGATTTTTGGGATCTTTGAAACAGCCTCTCTAAGTATAGTAGGTTCTTTTCAAAAATATATGGTGTTCCGTAACTGCCTGTATTTAATAAAACTGGTTCTTATAGAAGCCAATTTTGAATCGTCCATATTCCTATTCCTCTCTTTCAGCTAGATCTAAGGGTGTTCTTTTTTTAAATTATTCTAGAAGCCACTCATTCGTCGAACTATAAACATACTAACTTTTTTGAATTTAAATTAGATTACATGAGGTTTTGTTTAATGATCACTTATCTAAATTTAAGTTAAACTTAAAACTAGGTTAAAAATGGTTGGGACATTGGCCTTCTTGTGCAACTTATGTCTTTGTTGGTAACTTAATAATGCCAATTGGTTTCTAGATGAAATTTGACATGATATCAAGTCTTGTTTTGGTAATCACATATTCTCATACACTCATTTGTTCTTGCAAACATCTGTGCATGGGGCTGTTGGATAGTCCCAGATAGCCTACTTCATTTAATATCAATTGATTTTGTGAGATGAAATTTGACAAAAATAACCTAAATCTATGACTAGATTCTCTTAAGCAATTCTAAACCACTAAACAAGTTTTACGAGTTGCCAACTGACCCATAGGCCATGAAAGATAATCTGAAACCTTTGGTGCGTATATTAACTTGTTTCATTCTTCTTCTGACAGATATGCTACTTCTTCTACAAAAACATCACATTTGGGTTTACTCTATTCTTATATGAGGTGTATGCATCATTCTCTGGGCAACCCGCATACAATGACTGGTTTTTGTCAGTCTATAATGTCTTCTTTTCGTCTCTTCCTGTGATTGCTCTTGGTGTATTTGACCAGGATGTGTCTGCTCGGTACTGTCTGAGGGTAAGCTATTGTGTTGCTCTTCTCATGATTTTGAGATGAAACTTTTCCTTCTAAAATAGTGTGCTGAGTGATGGAAGAGTAGAGATAACCCGTAATTCAAAAAAAGATAACAAAGCTTTGCAATAAGTCATATGATTACATCGAAGTTAGACCTAATTCTACACGTTGACCTAATTGATTTTTAGTTTTTACCCTTTCCTAGTGGCTTCAGTTGCGTCATGATATTGATAAGGGTAGCAATAATGTTAAAACACAGAAGTCACCTTTGAATTATACAACGCAACCCCTTTTTTTGACTGTATCCAAAGTAAAACATAGTATGCACTGAGTTTCTTCTCTGATGCTCATTACTTGTTATTTGCATTTCACATGGCAGTTTCCTATATTATATCAAGAAGGCGTGCAAAATTTTCTCTTTAGCTGGCAGCGAATTTTCAGCTGGATGCTTAATGGCTTTGTTAGTGCCATAATAATTTTCTTTTTCTGCACAAAAGCAATGGAGATTCAAGCCTTTGATGAGAAGGGAAGAACTGCTGGCAGGGACATACTCGGAGCAACAATGTACACTTGTGTGGTTTGGGTTGTGAACTTGCAAATGGCTGTTACTATAAATTACTTCACCTTGATTCAACACATTTTCATCTGGGGTTCCATTGCTATCTGGTACCTTTTCCTACTGGCATATGGGGCAATGTCTCCCAGCATTTCTGGAAATGCTTACAAAGTCTTCATTGAAACTCTTGCTCCAGCACCCTCCTTCTGGATTGTGACATTGGTTGTGGTGATCTCAACACTTATCCCTTACTTCTCTTACTCAGCAATACAGATGAGGTTCTTTCCCATGTATCACGATATGGTACAATGGATAAGGCACGAGGGAAAGACAAATGATCCTGAATTCGTCGCTATGGTGCGGCAAAGATCACTGCGGCCAACAACTGTCGGTTCAACGGCTCGCTTGGTGGCTAAGGATAATGACTTCAGAGACAGTTCAACTAACCATAGATAGTACATGTTGACATATTTGTTTGAACAGTGGAATGATGCGTGGTTTGTGTTTACCACCTTTGTTGTGCATAGAGTTTAGGAATTGCTTACAGGCTCCTCTCAACCAGAAAGCAATGTTACTTACATCTACTTCCTTGGCAATGGCATGGTGCACATAACCAAACCATCATTTGGCTGTCAAATTTGGCAAATGAATAAAACGTATACCTCATTTTTTGACCATTTGAGCCTGTAAGTGTTAATTTATAGTTTGTTTTTGTATTATAGATTGTAGCAGTTACCGTGTATAGCTTGAATTCTTTGTAGAATTATATAGCATAGCTTCTTATTATAGAAATCAGTTCCTTCATTCATTTTCAGTAATTCTTCTGTTGCACCAGTCATCTTAGAAATGCCTTCATTACTACTTGATTTTCTTCATTTTTTGGAAATAATTGAGAAATGTATTGTGTGAAATGCTACTCACTTTTGTATCTCTAGTTTTTGGGAAGCCTCAAAATAGAAGTATGATCAGAATTATGGCCTGAAGTATTTGAATTTTTATTATCAGACAGATAAATTCCTTCCACTTGTTTTATCTCCAATCTCCTTTGCTTTTTTCTGACTTTAGTTCTTAGAAATCCATTGAAAACTTTCATGCTCCCACTTTTTTCGTTCAGTAACATTAGAACTCTTAATCTGCAAGATCATATTGGTTACGTGCTTGTTTGTTTTAAAATTTATTTTAACCGTCTTTAATAGAATTAATTTTGAATAATTATATATAATAAGATGCATATTCAAATTGATATTAATCACAACTCTATTATACAACTAAGATAAAAAACTACTAGGAAATTTACTTTTTTATCCATTTTTTTTAGGTAAACTTAAATGTTAGAATTAAGTATCTTAGGAGATTGCAAAAGGCTAAGTGATTGTGACACGCAATAAAGTTCATTAATTATGGTTTAGGTAGTGGTTTATTTAATACATGTAGTTGAAGGGCCATGTCTAAGAGCCTATAAATAGTTCATGCACTACTCAATGTAAAATACAACAAGTTATAATACTAAAGAGTGTTTTATCTGGAAAGACTTGTTTGTTAACAAATTGGCATCAATGCTTAAGAATGAGTGTTTGAGAGTTATAGAGTTTGAGCGAAACGACCAACCTCGCGAACAATACCCCCTGCCTATGTTGACAAAAGGTGTTAGCCATGACAAATGAAGTCTGCATATGAAGGCCCTCCTTGGTTCCCAAGAAGTATGAGAAGTAGTTGAAAATGGGCACCAAGAGCCAAGAGACATTGAAGAACATACGAGTGCCCAACTTGTTGCGTTGAGAACAACGCGAATGAAGGACAAAGCAACCATGTACGTGTTATACCGAGTTGTTGATGAGTCCGGCTTTAAGAAGATAAAAATACTAATAAAAGATAAAAATAACAAAATAAAGAAAATGATAATGTCAATTATCAATGAATGTGTTATTCTCTGATTGATCATGTGAATTGAGATATTGATCTAAGTATTCAAAACAGGGAATTAATTATGCCAGTTATACCGTTCAATAAAATTATCTTTTAATAATTACATTCAGAAAGAATAATGTTTGTGAATCAAACATTCAAATCAAATGAATGTTAGGAAATGGTTGATGAACAAATTGTTTGATTGAATGTGAAATATTATTGCTCTAACAATTCAAATTTAGAAGCATATTGCACAAAATTTCCTTAATAGAACAATTGTGAATGTTGAAGAAATAGCAAAACTGAAATCAAGTATGAGCTCATTCATAAAAGGAAAGAAGATATTTTGAAGAACATCAGCAGATTCACAATTGAAGTATTGGAGAATGATGTTGAAGATTCAAGCTGAAAAATCAAATTAAATAATTGATGAAGTCATTCCAAATCAAGAAAATTATGATAAAGAGTTGCAATTTGAATTCTCAACGGCTAGCAAATACAACAACTATATAAAGGATGTAAAGCTATACAAGAAGATTAACAAAGTCATTTACAATAGATCAAAATGTTGAGAAATTGTCATATCATTAGTGATTAGTGAATTAGGTTGAGAGCTTACATATTTTATGTCCTTCATTGAGTGAACTTGTAACTTGTGAGTTGAATTGATACTCTTGTTGTGAGAGTTTTTTTTATTATCATTTATCTCAGGGGAAGATTGAGAAGGATATGTGGAGATGTTAATACTCATGTACCTGGAGAGGTTGATACTTGGTGTAGCATAAAGAGGTTTGTACTTGTGTACATAGAGAGGTTGAAACTCGTGTAACTTGGAGAGGGTGATACTCGTTGCTAGTCAAAGGTGTTGTTTAGTGAAATTTCTTAAGTAGGTTGCTTAAGAGAATGGAAGTAGCCTCCACCAAGGTGAACCAATATAAATCTCTTGTGTGCATTTTCTCTATCCCTACCTTTTACTTTAAATAGTTATTTCTCTTGTATTTATATGTTTGTGCATGTATTTTTTGAACTTTTTTTAGGCTCTATTCATCCTCCTTTCTAAAGCCACATTACACCAACGTGATTTATATTGGTTCATATTATCACTTGATCCTAGATCCAATCTCAACTCTTCCTTCAAGAAAAAATGGTTCCATTATTAACAAAGAGTGTTTGTATAATACACTCAACAATTACAACAATTTCCTAGAGGATATTAGCCTCAATCTTAATATCAAAGAGGATCTATACCCTATCCACTCTTGACTTTTTTCAAAAGGATCTTGGTCTCTATCCACTCTTTGATTATCCACGAAGATCTATAGCCATATCAACTTTATCATAGCACTCACAAAACAAAAAACAATATAAAAAACAATCTAGAAAATATAAATGAAAAGATATTACCACAGCATAAGCACTTTGGAAACATTTGATCACAACGCAAAATAACACTTTAGCTTTCAAATCTTTATACCACTTTGAAAAGGAGTATTGATTTTTGGAAACGCCTGTATATTACTTCTTAGATTGCTTGTAAAAGTTGTTAAAAGGAAATAATTGTTTCCTTTTTATAGAGATCATAAAACCCGGTTGGTCATAATAATATTGGGACAAGCCTAACATACGCACCCCAATACCACTTCTCATGATGGACGAATGGCCCAAAGGAAGAAAGGAGCAGAAACGTGGACACCAACGACAAAAAACTGAATGTATGTAAGGCCTCGAGGGAATAGGCTAACCACCTAGGAAAGATGGAGGAGATTGAAGGAGTGAGGGGATAAAGGGATGGAGTACTAAAGAGAAAGAGGAGAGTGAAAAATTTAGGGAGAAAGGAAGACAAACACAATTATTCAAAAAACATTTTTATTTGTTTTGGGTCTGTTAATAATCGGCAGGAATAACCCATTCCTCAAGTTAAAAAGTAACACAAATAATCGATTATATTATATGGTAATATATTATTCTAACTGATTTTCATAATAGATTGCAACGTCTCTTAAAAAAATCAATTAATAACTAATTAGGCATACTCCTCGTTAAATGCTTAAACCTAATATAATTAATTAGTAAGATATTATATTACTGCAACAGAAAAAGCTTTAAAACATGTATTCACAAATAATTGGTTATACTAACACATATTATATCGTTCTTGCAACCTCTGGAGATCAATATAACAAATTACATAATTGGTAAAGAAACCACTAATTTTAGTTTTTCATAAAATCTAAATTTTCAAAAAATGTTTTACTCCTTTTAAATCCATTTTAAATGTTGTGTGCTATGATCCAAAGTTCCAATTAGTACCTTGTTTGATACATGAACACAAATAAAGAAAGCTTATTCTAGAGTTGAATCTTCATCAATAGCTTCAAATATCATCCTCCTTCAAAGTTGGAGGTTCATGCTTGAATATCAGAATAAGTTAGTAAAAATTTATACATACTACTGATTCAAATTTGTGACGATGAGAAGGAGGACGATGATAGGATTGTGATAAATATATGAGATATTGAACTTCGTTTGTGGAATGGTTATTTGTGTTGTTTTACTGAGTTGAATTGCATAATTTGAGTAAATGGATCTATGATGTATATGTATTGTCAATTGGACTATTTGAGCATGTTTTGCATTAAACTAGATTTTTTTTATTATAAGAAAAGAATACAATGGCTCAGATAAACCCAATAGGATGATATATATCAATTTCTAAATTATGTAGTCCCACTAGGCAAGACTTGACTATCGTTTGGTGCGAGAGGAAATTTTCATTCCGAAGAGCTCTTAACTTTCTTTTCGTTGGGCGGGTCATTCCCTAGCAGGGCGAACAAAGTGAAATTGGTTCTCAGGGGCTAAGTCGCTGGGCAAGAAGAAAGAATCCCTAAGCAAAAATGTTTTATTTGAAATTCAGCGAGTAGTTCGTTACTAGGCAAGCGAAAGTCTTGTTAAGAAAATTTGTTTGAATTTACTCTTAGTACTCGCTCGTTAAGCGATCCAAGGTCTCATTGGGCGTAAATATTGGTTTCATAAATAGAGAGCTTTGTTTTTGGCTTTTCTCTAAGCAAGCCATGTTATCGTTAAGCGACCTTATCTTCCAAGGTGGCTTGTTGGGGGAGAAAATGAGGGCGATGAACGAAATTGAATGTTTTACATGTATAATTCAACAAAGCTAAATTGTTTTAGGTCTTATGTACATTTAACTTATTGTTTAAGATGAGCTATGTGATTGTTGGGTGACTTTCAGGGAAGGATTACTATATTAAGACGAGGTTAGGTGGTGCGTTGAAAAGTGATTCTATTTTGAGACTATCCTGACTCACATAGAAAGATATTTAGTGATGAAAGTCGATGAAGGTTCCTACAATCTAAAGCTTTAGTATGAAAAAGGATCGAACCTCATAAATATAAAGGTATTTACCCTAGTCATGCCCAAGGTAGACTCTAGTCCTCATGTAAATTTGTAGCTATAGCTCCTGAGAAACGAGAGTGACTCATAATAGGTGCAAGGTCTCTAAGTCTATTCAATACATGAGTCATCCGCAAGTAGAGTCAAATGTCTATGATGTGAGTGAGTCATGAAGGTTGGGCCAATAAAACTGTGTTTTGTGATAAACATTTGATTCTTGATGAAAATTATTGAATTGTGATGATATTATGTGTAGTATGTTTTAATTTTCACTAGCTTACCCTTTATTTCTATGGTGTTGTGATAATCACTTGTAATAATCGTATTTTACAGAATTCTTCTCGACATGTAATGTTTCCTTTTGAAAAGAAAAAGTATCCTTCAATGGAGGACTATAAATACGTTATAAATATGGATATATTACCTTTTTGTTAGCTATTATTAAATATATAATGATTGGACCAATAGTATCTATATGTTAATTAGGATGTATTAAAAATTAGGTATTGTAATAAAAATTTTAATTATCTTTTCAAGTACAATATGAAAAAATAAATTTTACTTTTCATATTTTATCAAAATTATATCACCAATTAAGATATATTATTAATAAAAGTAAAATAATATAAAAAGTAAATTTTATTAATAATATAACAAATATAATTTAAATCATTTGTTAAAACCAGTGTTACATTGAGATGCATGTTATATCAAGAACAAATTAAGAAATATATCCAAAACATGCATCGGCATCCCAAATTCCCACAACTTGTGTCTGAGTTACATCTCCAAGCTCACTATGTTCTCCAACATTTTCATTCTTATTGGAAATGATTTTTTCCCAATTTATTTACTCATAACACTTCCATCTACTCCTTATTCTATTTTCTTTCCTAAAAATATAAAGGGTATATTTAGGTTTTAAAGGAAAAAAAACAAGGAAGGTGTCTCCTTTTCTTTTTTCTTATTAAAAAGATAACTGTCATGAACTCGGTTACTTAAGTTTTGAAATACTTTCTTTTAATATAAGTTTATTAGTTTTGTATAAAATTTATATTTTTCTTTGGTCAATGTATATGTATAAATGTTTTTTTTTTGTATTATTTATGTTTTTATTTATTAAGCTATATATTGGGATTAGTTAGGTCGAAAAAAGTTAGAGACCTAAATTAACATGTTCCAAATTCGGCCTAACATGTTTAGTCCACGAATTAAATGCATTTAGACCGCATCCACAATTCAACTTATGCATTGTTTATCTTTAAAATATAAAAATAAACAAAATCTATTTTATTAAAATATATACATATATTGAATATTACATATAAAATCACTTCTCTAAAAATTAAAATTAATTTTATTTATCTGTAACATACAATTTAGAAAACAAATATTCTATTCATTTTCATTTAAAATATAGGTCAAGCATTTTTGAAATTAGTTTAAAAAGTAATGAAAAAAACAACAACATTATATCAGAGCCTGGTTTCGATCCAGGGACCTGTGGGTTATGGGCCCACCACGCTTCCGCTGCGCCACTCTGATTTTATATATCAATTTCGTTTTATTTACATTATATAATATTTATTTTTCTTAACACTTTGGTGCTCAGAGTAGTGTGATATTTGAACGTTGTTCGTTCTGTGATTAAATGACACCTTCTGCAACCTCGCGGCATGCGGAACGGCATCGTCTCGTTCTCCATCTGTCGTTTACCGCTCCATGAGCGTCGTTTCCTCAGCCATTTCCTTTCCGATGACCTATACGACCCGCCGTTCTCCCCTTCTCCGAAACCCCTCAAAGCAAACAAGAAAAAGAAGCATTCCGTAAACGGAGCTCCGAAACAAAACGGAGCCCCAAAGTTTCCCTTAAAATCGAACCTCCCATTCGACTTCAGATACTCCTATTCGGAGACCCAACCTTCCGTTGGGCCCATCAGTTTTCGCGAATCACCCAAGTTCTCCCCATTTGGGCCTGGGCGGCTCGACCGGACATGGACCGGCGTTTCTGCTCCGGTTCAGAGTGAACCGGACTGGAAGAGGGTGGAGGAGGAGCGAAACCGGGTTCTCGGAGCGCCGCTCAGTGAGGATGAGGTGGCCGAGCTCGTCGAACGCTACCGTCACAGTGACTGTGTCAGGCAAATCAATTTAGGTGTGTCTTAATTCTCTCAACTATTTATATTTTTCACGAGAAAAAAACAAAAATAAAAGACTTTCGAAAGCAATTATATGTTTCAGCTTTTATTTTGTTATCAATTTCTTATGGTTGTTCCCGTTCTTTATACTTCTGGGTTAACACTCTGCTGGAGATGCTTGTGTAAAATCTCTAAAATGAGTTTCCTTTTAATTCTGGCAATTAATTAGAAGTTTATTCTTTTAAATAATTATTACAAAAGGGTCAATTTTATTATACATAAAATGGTTTGAAAAATCTGAAGAGTAGTCACACACCTAGTGACATTTTATGCTATGAAGGAACGAAATTGTGTTTAGTTTCTTGAAGCAAAGTGGGGACACTTAACATGTACTTAAGGTTTATAAGATTATTTTGTCGTCTTAAATTTTAATGTTTAAGAATCAATTTGTCGTCAATTTTTTATTTGGTGCAAGTTGTGATGTAAACGCATATGCAAATCTGTAATAAATAACAAAGCTGTGGACATAAAATTCAGATATAAACTTAATATTCGAACTCTGGTAGTTTTTAATAGGTATGCCAGATTTGTGGTTGCACAAGCGTTAATGGCGTTGGTAGTCAGGGTTATTGGGTTTGAGTGACAATGGAGGAGTGTAGATGAAAGAATTGGAAGAAGTTGACGGACGGAAGGATGAACTTCTCTACAATCACAAACTTTTGAAGTTCTTTGTTTCAACTTCAACTTTAAACAGTTCTTAAGCATAAAAGGGTAGATCAAGCACTACCTGAGTTATAACTCTTGACTGTTCTATCTAAAGAACATTTAGAGAAGATAATTTATTTATATAAATTGATGTAATTGGCTAATGATGTTTGTGTTTTTCTAGGAAAGGATGGAGTCACTCACAACATGTTGGACGACATCCATAACCACTGGAAGAAGGCCGAAGCTGTGAGGATTAAGTGCTTGGGTGTGCCAACTCTTGACATGGACAATGTTTGCTTCCACCTTGAGGTCAACATTATTGTTCTGCACTCTTAGAGGATTGATCATTCTTATTTAGACTCTCTAAATGCGTTTGAGTTGCTGTGTCCGCAGGACAAGTCTTATGGTAAAGTTATCTACCGCAACATTAATATACTGCTTCTGTACAGAGGACGGAATTATGATCCCAAGAACCGTCCAGTTATTCCTCTCATGCTGTGGAAGCCTTACGCACCAATATATCCTAGGCTTGTGAAGAATGTAATAGAAGGTTTGACATATGAAGAAACAAAAGAAGTTAGAAACAACGGATTGAATTCAGATCCTCTCATTAAACTCAGTAAGTGAATTATTGGGTAGCAGGTTCTCACCAAAGGTTGCTTTTTGGTCTTAATCAGGCTTTAAGTAGTATTGGATTGGTATATATGCTAAATGTGTGATTTCAATATTCAGCCAGAAATGGTGTGTATGTGAATGTGGTGGAGAGGGTGAGGGAGGCTTTTAAGACTCAGGAGGTTGTGAGACTTGACTGTACCCATGTGGGAACTAGTGACTGCAAAAAGATTGGAGTAAAGCTAAGGGTATGTCTAATATGATAAAAAAATTCAGTGTTTCCTTTTTCCTGTCTTTGTGTTGAGGATAAAAAGTGCATGTGGTGTTGAATAGGGTTCTTGTTACTGCAGGATTTGGTGCCATGTGTCCCTATCTTGTTTAAGGATGAGCAGATAATCCTCTGGAGAGGAAATTTCAATGAAGATCAGTCTTCAGATTCACAATATCAGCAGGTATTACAAAGTTGATCATCATTGTTATTTGAAATTACAGTATGAACCCCTTTATATGACTAAAGGACTTGATTTAGAATGAGTTTGTTCGTAACATTTGTAGTATTCATCAAATAATCATTGAATGATCAAGTCCGTATCTGCAGGGTGAAAATGCATTGATTCACAACTGAAACCCCCAAATCCGATGGAAATGTAATGTAAGAAATTATTTCTGCAAAGTAGAAGGTATAACTGTTAGCTTCTGAGTAAATGTGGATAACAGACGGGATATGGAACCAAACATGGCATTGGGAGGTACCCACACTCTGTCACGAAGGTTGTCTGATTTTTGTAGTTGACAGTCTTTATGTTAGAGTTGCTCATTCAATCTGTTATAGCTACTTTGTGGTTACAATACGCAGTGTTGTTAGCATCCTCATGCATCCTTGCAAACGGCGTTAAATCCTGGACGAGGAATGCTGTATGTTCCGAAAAATGTTTATGATGCCGAGTATGAAACAACCTACTTGGCTTTTGACTGTTTCTGTACAATCCAGAGTGCAAAATACATGTACATGTACTGCTACGCCAACATTCTGGTATTATTTGTAAGCATCAACTATGTGCAGTGAGGAATCTGCGAAATGTTTTTAATAGGAAATAATCTATAACAGTTTTATAGAAGTAAGATGATTTTATACGATTATAATTTTCTAGCATAACACTTCCTCATGTAGCGTTGTGTTGAAGAAAAATAATCTTAGTGTAGCTAAAGCTAGGACTACAAAAGACAATTTAAATTTCCATGTATGAAGGCATGATATTTATCTCTTATTCTAATAAAGAATATTCTCAAATTTGATAGTGACAACTAGAACTCAATATTATCCTTAACCATTATGGACTTTGTTATTTTTCTAGTTCAGATATTTCAATTGTCAACTATTGCTTCCTACACCGTATGTATTTTTGTTGTACCATAGTCATTAAAATACTCGTTATATCATTGTGAATACATTGTTTTTCATTTTTTTTTTAATTTAAGTTCTGGATTGTATAATTGGTAGATTTTTCAGATTACACAATTCAAAAAAAATTATTTTATTTTAGATTGTATAATATGAAATATAAAAGGAGTGCGAGACTATATTTTTATTTCTTATTAGCTTTGCATGTTTTCTTCAATACCTTATTGAATTGATAGATACATTCATTTTGGAAAAAACACATCACAACTTTACTCACATAGTAAGTAGTAATAGAATTAAAATGTACAACAACGTAAATCAAATAGGTGTAACCCCATCAATTCATATGGCTCTCAACTTTTTTGGAAGAAAAGTAACAAAATACAGAAACTTGTATTTTTTTTTTTTTATAAGTGTCTCAAGAAAATGATCTCTTTATCAAAAGGAAGACAAAAAGATATCCAATAAGAGAAGAATAAAATTACTAAGCAAAAACAAATAAAAAAAGGAAAAATGAAAAAACATACTTCTAATTATACTACTTTTACCCAAGACAAGAGAAGAAAAAGAGAAAAGAGGTTCTTTCTTTAAGCTCTTGTTATCGACGGAGAAAACGAGCAAAGAGAACCAAAAGGTGAGTTTTAATTATGGGTGAGAGATGGCTCTAAACGAGCAATGAGTAACTGAAAATAAAATAGACCAAAATTTTCAAAAAAAGACCATGTGGTCGGTGCACAAGGAGAGAGAATAGAACAAAATCTTCTAAAGTTATATTTCATCAAATCAAGAATAATATTTTGACCGACATTAACAATAAAGATGTTACGGAATTGATTATTTTTCTTTTTCTTATAACACTCTCTTGACCCAATAAAGTCCGACAAAATTTCTAACTTATTCTACATACTTTTGTGACTTACATAATTTGTAAATTAATTATCAGAAATTCCAAAATATCCTACATTTTTAATTTTCATTTTCTTATATGATTAAGCCTTATTATTATTGGATTATACTTTATATTTAGCTTAATTAATATTGGATTATATTTCATTAAAAAGAGAGAAATAAAGAAATTAGAGACTGTAACACAATGTTTATCTATTGGATATATTCTTTTAAAGCCAGTGATGAGTTTGACATCGCTCGCTACAATAACAGCTAATTGTAAGGTCCAGTTTCATTTTCTGCCCTAATGTTTAAGGGTTGGCCTTAATTTGTTGGGCCTAAAGGCTGGTCCATAGGGTGCTAAGGCCCTAAAGCTGCTAAGGTTCCCCTTTCAGCCTCACTTTTGCAATCTGAACCTAAACACTGCCTCCCTTTCCGTTTCAGAGCTCTGCTAGGGTTAGCCGTCAACCCTCTCCAAGTGAACTCCAACCAGACCTCCACTTCACGTAAGTCTGTTCCAACTCATACCTTATTTCCATTTAGTTCCTTCTTTGTGGTTCCAACTAGGGTCAGTTACGGTGAGCTCGTTTTGAACTGGTTTCACTGTTTCCAGCTCACTAATCCACTCTAGGAGCTGTTGCGTTCCCTGTTCGTACCCAAGGACCCAATTGCTAGCTTGTTTTCCAGGTAAGGGAAGCTAGAACCCTCTTGTTTGGTGCAATGGTTGTTGCCTTGGTTGTATTTTGTGATTTTCGTGCTTATATGTTGCTATGAGTGTATGGTATGGTTGGTATTATTGCTTGGGTATGGAAATGTGTTTGTGGCATATAGGAACAGTGGCGAGGTCTGATACGCTCATCCAAGCGAGCCTGTCTCGCCTAGGCAAGACTTGCAAGAACAGGCCAGGGCTACACTCGAGCTCTCGCTCAGGCGAAAGCTCTTGTTTTGAGCGAGGCACCATCTCGCTCAAGCGAGAGACGCTCGCCTAAGGGAGCATGCGTGAGAGCCTTGGCACGTTGCTTCTGTTTTAGCCCAAGCGAGGAACCTCACTTTTAGGCGAGGGGTTGTCTCGCTCAGGCGAGAAGGGCTCGCCTAAGCGAGCCATGCGAGAGCCTTCCAGCATCCCTGTCGCGATCTCGCCTAAGCGAGAGTTCACCGCCTAAGCGAGGGCACTCCTCTCGCCTAAGCGAGGGCTCTTGGCTTGAGCGAGATTCACTGCAAGTCACACTGTTTTTCTTAGTTTGGCTAAATTAAATGTTTGGTTTATGTTGTACTCTATATAATGTATGAGGCTTGTGAAATGAGATGCATGAGATGAGGTGTGGCTACAAACTTGATTGTTGTGATTGTATGATCTTGGCATGAGAAATAAATGAGATGGTTGGTATTAAAGTGGCATGGTATTGGCATGAGATGGAATTCACAACTATGGTTTGAGAATTATGGATGAGTATGGATTTGTCGGGCATATGAAAGAGGAGAAACTATAAAGAGCTGGTATAATATGAAAATGTACATGCATGTTAATTCCGTTTGATTTATTGAGCATGATTGGTCCGTGTCAGTGCATAATTCCTTGGGATCTCTAGATGAGATCTTCAGGGTCGTGCTTTAGTGGTCGGGACATAATTCCATGGTTTTGTTAGTGGGTGTCCATGGTGGTGCCCCATATATATAACTTGGTAAGGATTCAAGGTAAGGATTGCATCCTGACACTCTAAGGAGTCAGTTAGTCTCACTTAGAGCGGACTGACTTCTGTGGTGAGAGTAGCAGGAGGCCTGAAACTCATTAAGGGCTAACCTTGTATGTGAGGGAATTGTTTCATTGTAACACTTGTAACACATAGCTCAGGGGTGAGCAGATGTATCCACCACAAGTGCAAGCATCCGCTGAATCCGACCAGGTTATACGTATTCGAATGAGTCGAGTCGAGTCTTAGTGTATTGTTTGAGAAGTCACAACATGCTTGGTTGATATGTGTATATTGGATTGTGAAAATGTACCTGATTGTATTGATGAAATCTTTTGGCTCTAGCTTACCCTTTCTTGTATGTTATCCTTCTACTCTTACGATGATCATCAATTTATTGATGGGAGCAGAGGCGAGAGGTACTCGTGGCCAACAGAGGAGAGATGATTCTGCTACCAAGTCCACCTAGGCTGGACTTGATGTTTTATTTTTGTTAGGCTTTTCTTAGGGCTACGGGCCATGTATCAGTTTGACTTGGGATTTCTTTACATTCCTTTTAAACTTTATAACTTGTTTTTCTTGTGGCACCGTGGTGTGCCTTGTGTTGTAAGGAGTTGGGTTTAAAACTCCAGGACTGCGCTATTATGTTACCTCGTGCGACGTTTCCGTTAATTATGTTTGTTAATTTAATGGGACGTTACACTAATGAGTCTTTTCTCCGATTAAATAATAGATTATAGATAAAACAACGAAATGAACTTGAAAACAGTAAGACTTGTTTATATCTAATGCTTTCTCTTTAAAATAATTATGGACATGTTTTAACAAGCTTTCAAGAAAAATAAAATTATATATATATATATATATATATATATATATATATATATATATATATATATATATATATATATATATATATATATATATATATATATATATATATATAAATAT
>Ga0099822_1000448_pt1 | contig 37559 bp, 26 predicted proteins | sample CowpeawhiteBW_FD_76839 | JGI IMG/M metagenome (GOLD analysis project Ga0099822, IMG submission 76839) | Root nodule microbial communities of legume samples collected from California USA - Cow pea white BW | ecosystem: Host-associated > Plants > Roots > Nodule | place: USA: California | collected... | reverse complement strand
ATAGTTACTAATATAAATAAAAAATTATAATTGGTCACTAAATTTGTCACTAATTAATTAGAGACCAATTTAGTAACTAAGTTATTTTGGTAGCCAAAACTTAGGTAGCTAATTTTTAGTGACTAGTTTTCTTTGGTAGCCAAAACTATGGTAGCTAATTTTAAAAACCAATTTAGTGACCAATTATAATTTTTTATTCATAATAGTAAGTATTTTAGCAACCAATAATTTTTTTACTTTGTAAACTTGTATCTAAATTAGTAATTATAGTAACTAAAAATTTTTGGTCACTAAAATTGGTTACTAATGAAGCATTTTCTTATAGTCATGTTCCTTATTCAGAAAACTTTTCAGTCCCCTTCACTCTAGCTTTTTTTCTCTATGTTTTCCTTTTTTTTTCTCAAACTCACCCCTACATATTTTTTTCTTTGATTCTAACTCAGCTTCTACCACTTCTTTAAAACTGAGACTTTTGTGGAGTTCTCGTCGAAACGAACTGAGCATTCCCTTCCTCCGTGTAAGTTAACCCCAACTTCACACTCTTTCATTTTCTGCCTCTGAAGTTTCATCTCTGTCTGAGCTAGATCAAGGTCTCATGTCTCATGTTTTCTTCCCCTATGTTCTTGCATGTCAGCTTCCTAGCCTGTAGTTGGGTTTTCTAGTGCTTTCCACTTAGGACTTCCTTTCCCTCACGTTAGCGTCAATCAAGGTAAGGAAAGCTAGGACTTTAATAAATTTTTTTAAGTGTCTTTCTTGTTTTTGGTCTTGAATCGTGCTTAAAATGTTGGTTTGATGTTCGTGGTTGTGTTTTTTTAGTTTTGTTGTTTGGGATTTTTGCATGTTGAAACTAGTGAAAACCTGTTATTTTAGCTTAAGCGAGAATTTTTAGCTTAAGCTAGATTAGTCTAACTTAAGCAAGAATTTCTAGCTTAAGCGATATCAGTCTAGCTTAAGCAAAAATTTTTAGCTTAAGCGAGAATAGCAAAATTTCACTTTATTCTCTGTTCGAATTTTAGCTTAAGCGAGAACTTGTAACTTAAGCGAAATCAGTCTAGCTAAAGCGATAATTTCTAGCTTAAGCAATATCAGTCTAGCTTAAGCGAGAATTGCTGTAGAATTTTTAATTCCTTATTTTAACTTGTGATTGACTGGGTTAATGTTAGAAATATGATGTATGAAGTTATGCATGATGTGGCATTCTTTTTGACCTGTACTTGATGTGTGTAGCATGGGATGATAATTATTATGAGATAACATGTGGAATGGTGATGATGAAAGAGCTTCAAGGGAAATTCTTGGTAATAGGGTTGTTAGTGTATGCCTTGACATAGGAGATGCCTGATAAAGGAAGGTATGAACTTTGATAATCGTTCACACTCATATAGAGTAAAATGAATTATGTGGTGAGAGTGACAGAAAATTCTAGTCTTGGGACATGTTTGGGCCCAAGGCATACTAACCTTGTGTGTGGTAGGTGATAACCCCTTGTGTATAGACTTTGCAGAGTTTAGAAACTAGCACATGTGCATACTTCCTTTAGAATTTTATATCAATCTCATAATTCGGATAATTGAGTTGAGAGTCCATTACTTGTTTAGATGAAGATAAGCATGTGAATTATTCTTTGGTTGTATGCTGCTTGTGTTTCATAACTTGTTTATTTAACTATTAAAAATTATTTTCATTAGCTTACCATTCTATCTATGTTTTGTGTTTTGTTTGGCTTTTCTTTTCACGATAATCACCATTATTGGTGGGAGTAGATTATTAGGCGCATGTTGATCTAGACCCGGTGTAGGGAGATGTTGTTGTTTATCTTAGTCGTTGTAGCTGGTTTCCTTCTTTGAGTACCCTTTTATAGAGATTTTATGTGTTTTATACTAGTACTATATTTTGAGTAGTCTTTTAAAATTCCTGTAAATTTCATATGACTATAATGGTGACTTTTTTATACTCTCTTGTGTTACTCAAAATATCAAATCATGTGATATTTTATTTCAATAGCTTTTGTTTATTAAATGGGATGTTACAAATATTATTATTTTAATATTATTAATAAAATATGAATATTTTATGTTTATTATTTATTGTATTTATTAGTAAATATATTTCTTTAATATTATTAAGATTAATTTAAATATCTTAATGACAAAAACTAATTTGTACAATAATGTTAATGAGAGTACTCATGAAACCATCAAATGGAAACGGATCATAGAATAACTTCACATAGATTATTCTCGTATAAATATTTCCTATTTATTGTGTAGGTTCATTGTATTGTGTTTATTAGTAAAGATATTTTTTTAATATGATAAAGAGCAATTTAAATATAATGTATTTTAAATTAAATATATTTCTAAATTTGAAAATATATTATACATTATGCAATCCAGAGCGTTTTTGTTATTACGTTCTGGAATGTATTTTCCAAAATCGAAAGTATATTCCGTACAATCGGAAAAAAAAATAAAGAGACACTTTTAATAAGCGGTAATTTCGGGTTATCATGTTTTATAGGGGTGAGGGAAGAGAAAATGGAGCTACAGTAAGAAATAGTCTTCAAAAATTTAAGAAGAACCGAAAACATTAACCTGGCTCAAGCCCCGTTCATTTGTCCACACAAACCTGTAAAATTCTTATCAATTAATAAAAACATATCTACACAGTGTGGATAAAAAAAAAAAAAAACTGAACAAAATTGTATGTTAGACAAAAAATTGGGTTTGTACTCAATTAATGTTGCAAAGGTTACCGAGTTCCTTGAACTTCTTTGGAATTTCCTTCGATTGAGATTTTAGCTGATCAAGTAATTATTGTCATGAGGATCTTAAAAATATCCATATTTAGTTGATTAAGTAATTATTGTCACAATTAGGATGGTAAAAATATTCATATATATATATATATATATAAGTATTTATGGATAAAATTTGTAACGGATAGTTAGTATTTATAGACATTTATTATCCATGGATAGTAAGTAGCTAGTACTTTAATTTCTCTTATAAATAAGTGGGATGTGAATATCATATTATCCGTATTCAGAGATACCCATTACTCACAAAAAAATAAAATAAAATAAAATATATATTTTATTAAATTAAATTATAATTATAATTAAATTTATATTTTATTAGGTTAAATTTAATCAAAATTAAAATTTAATTTATATTTATATTATAACATCAAAAATTTAAATTAAATTAAATTAATATTTTATTAAGTTAAATTTAATTAAAATTAAAAATATATTTTATTAGGTTAAATTTAATTAAAATTAAAATTTAATTTATATTTATATTATATTATATTATATTATATTTTTTATAATTTTATTTATATTTTATTTAAAAAATATATAAAATATATATTTTTTTAAATATTTGTGGGTATCTACGAGTACACACAGGTTTCAAAAAAATTTGCAGGTACTTTTTAAGGGAGTATCCAACAGATAAACGAACGAGTAGCAGGTGAATATTTTTCTTGCAAGTTGTATTGCAAATAGGCACCATTCGTATCTTACTCGATCCCTTACCATCCCTGGTCAGAATTTTATCATATCAAGATATACTTATTTTCATTTGAACCAATTACGGACATAAATTAAGTTTTATACCACCCTTGAAATTTTTCTAAAGGAATACATTATGGAAATTTATCGGTAGAAATAAAATCATATAAAAATTTATTTTATATCACTTTTAACTATAAATATTTAAACTTAGGATTTATGAGTACTTTTGTTATATTTATAAGTACATATTTTAATAAACAATTTACCAAAAAAAGTAGGAATTACAATGGGTTGGGTTGCATGGATAAGTTTATATGCTATTCAATATGAAAAGAAAACTTTAACTTATTACTTGGTCATTATTTCCGGGGATATCTATGTTTAAAGATATCTACAAATATTTAAAAATAATATTTAATAAATTTTTAAAATAATGAATAATGACAAAGATTTACAAAACTGATAAATCATTTACACAATTTTATAAATCTTAAATGACTAAAAAATTATTTAAAAAGGTAATTTTTAAATATCAATGAAAGGAATAAAAGAAAGATGACTTAAACCAAAAAATAATTGATTTTTGAGAATTAATTCGAATAGTGAGAAACTTAATTATTGGATTTATAGTATTTATATTGTTTAGTAGGGATGACAAGTGAGAAGGACATGAGTTTCATTATTCTATACCAAACTCTAAAGAAAAAAATTACTCACTCTCTATATCGATATGCAATGGGATATGCAATGGATATAAAACTTTTGTATCACTCTCATCATCATTGAGTATTTAGGTATACCTACACTTATGCACCAATTTTCTTAATATTTCAATATCAACTATTTAATTTTTATCAAAAAATAAAATATCATTAAAAAGAAAATATGATATTATCAAATATTTAATATAAAAAAAAATCTATTACAGTTTATTCAATATCAAATATTTAGAAATAAATTTTAATTATATACATTTTAAAATAGAGTAAGAAATAAAATTCCATGACAATCAAAACATTTATCAAAATGTCTCTTTATATTCCTTTCTCTAAATTCTAATGTGAAATTTCTTCTTTTATATAAACTATGTTTTGGGTCTTTTACGTGAAAATTGAAATTAGTCATTATTTGAAAGTAAAAGGATTAAGTACACATTTCTAAAGCCGAAGGAATAAGTGAAAGTTTTAAAGAGGAACTAATTTCAATTTTTATTGAAAGTTAATGAATCAAAAACATATTTAACTCAATATTAAACTAATAATAGTAAAATTTAGCATAAATATTTTATCTTTTGAACTTCACTCTATGTTGGATGATGATAAACAAGATTTATGATAATGACATTAAATTATTATATTATTGAATGTTGAATGTTGTCTTAATACAATTTGATACACCATTGACCGAAATCGTAGAAAAAAAATAAATGTATAATTATGGATATGTAAGACGAAAACTTTTTTAGAGATCAAAGAAAACTTTTTAGTTAAACTTTTGAGGAGATCATGTAAATTTTTTAATTAAAACAAAATTTTTTCAAATGAAAAAAAATTAAGGATCAAAGAGAATAAAAAAAATAATTTTTTTATTACCTCAAAGTTAGATATTCTCATGTGAAATAAATAAATAAAAATATAAAAAATGAGTAATATTAAAATGTGAGGCTCAAATTATTTGATTCGCTATAGTCAATAATACACCATTTGAATATAATCGTACAAAGGTTGTGATAATAGTAAAAATATCTTAGAGATGTAAGTGGATTTTGTGGATATAAAAGAAGTCAAACTATTAGAATAAAGGAGGAAAGGGTATAGCTAGAATCAATAAGGGTATAAATAAAATTAAAAATAGAGAACAAAGATGGATATTAAAGGGTATATGTATATTACCTGATCAACTATAAGTATTTTAATAATTTAAACGGTAATAAAGATTATGACAAATAAGAATTTTAAAGAGTACATGAATGAGGATGTGGTGGATATGTACACACTTATATTCGTAACCGGCCAATGGAAAAATTCTTTGTAAAAACAAGGACAAGTTTAAACAATTCCTACAAATAAATAAAAATTCCAAATGTGTTATAAGAGAATAATGTATCAACATAATGTAATTTACATATTTTTCAAAGGTAAATTAAAATTAAAAATGGTTGAAATATAAAAGGGATGGCAAAACGGGTTGTATTAAAGAGAGACATGTCAGGTCGAAGATTTCAACCCATCAACTGACCTGATCCATCCAGCTCGTTAATTTAACAGATCAAAAACCCATTTAAAAAAATAAAATAAAATAACAAATAATTAAAATATAAATGTTTATATTATATTTTTTAAAGGAGCAGATATATAATAGTATTATAATTTAAGTTATTAATACTTAAAATTTAAGTTCTAATTATTAGTTATAATAGAGTAATTTAACATGTAAATATAATAATTATTTTAATCTATCTAATAAAAAATATTAACTAATCCATTAAAAGTTTAGAAAGTATTTTATATGATTAAATATGGTTTTAGTATCATTTATATGCTTATATAACTAAATTGTAAAAATAAAAAATAAAAAAATTTTGAAAAGAAATTAAAAAAAATTATAAACCAACAATTGATACATTAGTCTATCTTGTACAGTACAAGTTATCATTAATGATCCGTTTTTGTTGGATGGGTAAGCCAACCCAATCCACTTTTAATGGACCACTAACGGACCAAAGTCGGACAGACTTGTTTTCTCACACCTATATGTATTAGAAACATTTTCAGCATTAAAATTTAGTTAAGATTATAAACATACGCGTATTATTGATAGTCGATATACTTTCATATATAAAATCCACCACAAATATTATATAGCCGAACTTAACCTCTTCTCATTACTTTAAAAAATGAATAAATACAATGAACACTTCCCAAAACTGCAGTGGTCCAAAATAGTTTTTTCAACGGTTTTTATTAGTTTAAATTATTATATAATCATTTTTTTATTTATAAAATCAATAACTTAGTTGACTCATAATTTTCCATCATATTTCATCTTAAATTTTTGAAATTGAAATTAAAGTGTTAAACTTTTGTTAAAATTAGAGGTGAGGTATTAAATTTCTTATCCGAGACTACTATACATGCTGAATTCAATGAGATAAAACTCGAATATTAAATACATCACGAGACCAAAAATAAAATTCACTATACTAAGAATTCAGCAAATTTATAAGATTTAACCTCATATTGATGCGTATAAAAATAATTTTTCCAAAATCCAATCAAATCATTCAAGATTAAATATAAAATTAATTCTTAATTAATCATTTAAATTGAATCTCAATTAATAAAAACTAAAATGTACTTATTAAATTTGAAATATAATCACTATCAATTATTCAACTTATAACAGGAAAAAAATAACTGCATTTTATTTTTCTATATTTATCAACCCGGTCCGTTTTGGCCTGCTTCGTCCTTGACTCGTCAAAATGGATCGGGTCGGATTAGTCCGTCACTAGAAAACGGGTTAGATATTGCAACACGTCCCGTTTCAAAGCGGACCGACAGACTAGCAAATCTCCTTTTTTTAAAATTTTTTTAATTTTTAAAATTTTTGTTTATAAAATTTGTTTATATAATATATATATTTTTAGTTATTTTTAATTTTTAAATATTAAAAAAATATGGGTCGATGGTCAAGACAATTGGCTCGCCAATTTGATAGACGGACCAAACCATAGTAAATTATCTCATGAAACATACTGCATCATTTTCCTTAGTCATCACGAAACTCTCTCATTTTGAGCCACATTTTTTTTCACCACTTTAAAATTCTTAACTATTTATTATAAACTATTTATTATATAAGACACTAGATTTTCAAAAGCAAAACACTCATTATCCATAATGATGTTCTGCAAGTAGGAACACGTGCAGCAAAACTATTTGATTTATTCGATTTGAACGTATAGAAGAAGAACAATAATATTTTAACAACTTTTTTTATAATATGATAACATTTTTTAATATTTTAAAATATAAAGAAATAAAAAAATAAAAACCACTTGAGACAAAACAATGAATAACTTACCCTTTTGTCTACCTATTAGTGAAAAACAACAAACAAATCAAAATTGAACTGAAACATATAGGATCAACAACAAACACATAACAAGCCTAGGTTTGGCCAAAACTAGAGATTAGGATCACCAAATGGAGACATTATTGTCTCATCTATATTACCATTAACCAAGTTCATGAACAACAACCTTTGCATGGGATTGACATCCATATCCAACCCATGTCCAGAACTCATAAGAGCCATTTGCAAATGGGGTTGGTATGATGTTGTTTTCAACTGTGATTGGAACACTGATGTTTGCATCTGGGGTTGTTGATTTGGTTGTATCTGATCAACATTCAGAGTTTGCAACCTTTTACCGATGTCTTTAAGGTTTTGTTCAATCACTGATGAAAGGAGATTCAAATCAGCCAAAGTCATGTTATTTTCATCTGGCAAAACCCTACCTTCAGCAAGACACTGAAACATGAACAACGTCAACTCCTTCTCCGCATTGTCCTTCATAAGTTTCACTATTTGTTGGTTACCCTTTTGGATTCTTTGCCCTATGAAGCTCTCTTAGTTCACCATCTTCTTGATTTTCTCCACTGCAGGCATGTTCCTGAACCTTCCCACCACCCTTTGGACCTCACAATGCGATGGCCAAACCTCTGGTTCATGATCATCGGGACCATAAACTATAGCGCATGCATCAATTCCACAAAGGGTGCTCAGTTCCTCAATCTTCTTCAGCATTCCCTTTTTCCTTTTCTTGTATGTTGTCTTTCTTGCAGAATCGTTTTCTATGAATGCAAGTTTCACCTTTCTCCTGGTCATGCTGGTGACCAGAGAAAGGGAAACATAAACCAGTTCACTTGTTCGTTGTAGATTTTGTTGCTACCAACAATGTCTTTATATACACCAATTTGATTTACATACATGGTTTTATTTTGTTGTAATCCTTGTTGCGTTTTTGAGTGAAAGTTCCAACTGGGTTTAGCACATTTCAATTTCACTTTCAATGTCATTCCATATATGAATGATATGAAAAATCTGGGACTTTAATGATATTTAATATGAAAAAAATAATGAAGTTATTTAGTTTTGGTGTGTACATAGTTTTTTTTTTTTAAAAAAAACAAGATAAATTAAATAAATGTGTTCGTATACTAACATTAATTAATAAGTAATTTGTAATGTTATCTTATATTTTAGTTTGTTTGAAATCTGATTTTTTACTTATTTGAGTTGGTATACTCATTATTGAATTTCATAGATTCATAGATTTAAAAATTTATCAGCATTTTAATGGTTGGTATTATTATATATGTAAGCTTCTTCATATAATATATTTACAATGTGTGGTCATTTCAGGTTACATGTTTTTAGAAATACTTTTCTTCCTTAAGGTATATAATGAATGCTTCACATTATGATGCCTTGTAATTTTAGATCTCTCACTATTCAATCCTGGCTTATCATATTTTGAAAATAATTTTAAGACCACAGAAAATTATTTAAACAAAAGCCTACAAATATTTTTTAGAAAATTAATTCAAATATTGAAAAATTATAAATTGAATCTATAATACCCAATTGATTTTATTAATACTAATGAAAAATTACTTTTCTAAATTCAAAGTTCTGAGTTCAGATAAACATCTATGCTTAAATTAGCAATAAAATGCTTCAAGAAAATAAGTAATTTATACTATAACTATAGTCAACACCTGGCAATTAAGTAAATTGAGTTTTATATTTTATTCCTTTACCCTATGTGATTTTTGAGAATTTTGTCACAACTTATTCTTTTTTTGCATTTGTTTTTATTTTTCACTTTTCGTAAATTTCACCTATAACAGTCACCTTTTTAATTACTTGAACATTCTTAGTCATTAAATGCATTCATTAGAAATGTTGTATTATAGTGCTTACAAGTTAGTCGGACAACAAATTACTAAGGTGAATTGACATCTATTGAATTTTTTCATATTTCATATATTTTTTAAAATTTAAAAAAAAAATTACGAAAAAATATTAAAATATTTTTTTTAAGAATTTAAAATTATAAATATTTTTTATGAATAATTATTTTTTACAAAATTATAAAATTTATAAATATGTTTTATAGACTTTTCTGATAAAAATCATTTTGTGCTTGTAAAATAATCGGTAAAATTTCATATAAATTATTATTTATAACAAAATTTATAATTATTTTTAATAAAAAAATTAAAAATTAAAAAAAAAATTGACATAATGTGTTTTTTTTTTGGGTACGTGCAACTTGACGAACAAAAATTTAAAATAATGTTAAAAATTCTCATTTTTTCCTTGCTTTAAAAAGTGAAAAAATGGATAAATGAAGAAATGCGATTATGTGATTAGTGGATAAAAAACATTTTATTCTTAAGAATAATAAAAAATAATAATTGATATTTTAATACACGCATTATTTATGTATGAGGCAAGTTGTTTATCATTATAATTCAGAGTTATGGTTTGTTTTTAAAGAATGTGAATTGAGTTGTAAAATATATTACTCAAATAAAGTTAAAGGGTGGTTTGTGATTCAATAACTGTCATGAGGTTACAATCAGGTAAACATTTAAAAGATAGTTTGCGACTCATATTATCATCGAGTTTATTAAAAGGTATTTAAAAATAAATATAATAATACATATATTTTAATTTGTATTGTCACAATTTATAATACACTTTATCATAGGAATGAAGCATAATATTTATTCATATATAATTCAATGTAGTTTAGTCAAGAATAACTTCATTCTTATCCATTAAACTTCATTATATAGGATCAACCTTAATATTATCACAATTTATAATACATTTCATAATCGGAATGAAACATAACGTTTATTCATATAATTTGGTGTAGTTTAGTCAAGAACAATGGCGGATTATACTGTGCCTTTACAGGGGCCACGACCTCCCCAAAATTTTTAATTTTTCATTAAAATATATCCCAAATTTTTTAAAATATTTTTAAAAATATACTATTTAAAAAGTTTTAAAAATATATATTGTATTGATATGGAAATTAAATTAGATAATTTTTTATTATTTTATAAAGTATGATATTTAATATTAATAAATAATAAAATTAAAAATTAAAAATAATAAAGAAAAAAATTATTGAGTTATTTTTTAAAAATAAAATTAAATATAATAAAGAAAAACATTTATTAAGATATTTTGTATCTTCTCTCTCATTATTTTTTAAGTTTCTCATGTATTCTACCAATTTTTACTTTTGCATTTTTTTAAAGGAAGTTAGACACAAGTTCATTCTTTCTGCTCTCATTTTTTCATGTGTTCTCTTACATCTTTTAAGATAAAATAGATAATTCTCTTTAATCTCTTGATAGTTAAATATTAATTTAATAGTTAGTATTTTTTTCATCTGATAAATTTTTTGTATATTTATTTTTTTATGAATATAGAAGAAAAAATTATATACTATATGTATTTTCATAACCATTTTTTAGTTTTGGCTTGATGATCATATATTTTTCTTCTAATAATTACAATTTCTTTATTTTTTATTCATTTTTTATAAATTATTTTTAGTCTTAAACTTTTTTTTTGTTAAATATGTATATCGATGAAAAATAAAATAATAGATTCATATTTTTATAGTGATGAAGGAGGAGATATTCTTGGAAACAGGACATATCTACTTCTTTACATATTGTTATGTATGATAATAAATAGATGAAATTAGAAAAACTTATTTATAATAGGTTTTGTATCAAATACAACTTAAAACCTGTCATTTTTGTAAGGAGGAACATGCAAGGAGATTTCAAAACTCAATTATACATACTTTTGTTATATTAGTGACAATAATTAAATATATAAATTTTGAGTATATTATTTTGGTCCCTTCAAACTTTTTGGTCAAGATCTGCCACTGGTCAAGAACTTCATTCCATGGGATTGTCATTCATATAGAGATAAGTGTCCATTATTGCAACTAATTTATGGACTTTTGTGACGTCCCAACTACTATATTGAATAATTATTATTTGATAAAAAAATGTAATTACACAAGGGATGAAACACCTCATTTGTACAAAACAAAGGATGAAAATTACAATTAAAAAAAAAGTTGGAACACTGTCACTTGGAGTAAGAGTACAAAGATAGAATGCTCATGAATCAACTCCTTGCACAAGTGAATTTTCTCAATGAACTTGAATAACAAAGGCAAAAACTTAATCAATATTTTTTTGCTTCCTCTCGATAGTAGTGTGTTGTTTTTTTTTTTTTCTCAAATTGGATTATTTAAAAAGTTTTACTTGAGTTTTCTTCAAAAAAATAATTCAATTAATTCAAAAATCAAATCAAATAAATTCGAAAATCAATTTTTATTCTCTACCAGAAAAAATGATTTTTAGGAGAAAATATAGTTATAGAATACTTGATTTAAAAATCAGTTTCAATTCAAAATATATTTTTATTTTTGAAAATCTGTAAAAACACAATTTAATTAAATAAAGTCAAATCAAATAGATTCGAAAATCAATTTTTATTCCCTGCTGAAAATATGATTTTTAGGAGAAGATATAGTTAGAGAATACTTGATTTAAAAATCAGTTTCAATTCAAAAGATATTTTAATTTTGAAAAAATGTAGAAACATAATTTAATTATGTTTTAACCTTAATTGATTATGTGCGTGAGAAAATGGTTTTACTTGTGAAGGGAGATGATTTGACTGATTATTCTTCTTTTGCTTCCTCTTTATCTAGAGTAACTTGACACCCTATATACTCTATATCTTTATCTTGAACTTCCTTTAATCTTGTAGTATTTTTGCTTGAGTATCCATCAAAATCTTTAGCTTCAAAGGGGTAGTGGAGACATCTTTTTTGCTAACATCACAATGCATTGAGATAGAAGGTTCATACTTATTTAAAAATGGTAATCATATAGATTTTATTTTAAGAAATTATGCTTGAGCGGTAGCCGTATCTAAAGCAATAATCTCAGTTCTCATGGTAGATCATGAAACAACAATTTGTTTAGCGACTTTCATGATATTGCATTTCCACCCAAAGAAAAACATAATACCAATAATTGATTTCGTATCACCAGAAACAGAAATCCAATTTGGATTAATATATCTTTGAATAATCTCAAGAAGTTTCACATATTGAATGTCATAACAAGAAGAATCACACATAATATTATCACCAGATGACAACACAATACTACAAGTTTCACAAAAATCACTCATTTCTAAAAATATATTCATTACCTTTATGAAAACAAAGAATCTTAATTATTCTTTTGTAATCAACTTTGTAACTCAAAAGTATATCATTTGAATAGTCTCTTACTAAACTTCTTAACCTTTGTAATAATAACATGCCATATTTCACAACTTTTCACATTTTGTAATATTTAAAGAAAAACTACTAAATATTTTATTAGAAGATAAAGGTATCGCTTAACTTAAACATAGCATCACAAATATATCCTTTACCAAACATATTAATTGCACTTAAAAACAACTTTTTGTAATAAACAATTTTTTTATTAGCACACACAATGAAATCTTTTAGATGAGAAAACAAATACAACAACACACGTAATAATTGTATTAACATCCAAATTTATAATTAGATAAAAATATTCGAACAAGTTTTTGAGAAAAAATATACGAAGACATAAAATTATATTTTAAACTTCAAAAACAAATAAATAATGAAGGAGACAACTTTTAAATCATAAAATTCTAAACGTGGTGTCAAGTAAAACGATTCATTTTAATTTTGTCATAAATAATATTTTCAAATTCATAAATCTTATAAAAATATATTTATTGTCGTTCATTAATTTTCACAAAAAATCAAGATAATTATTTTATTTTACAAATGCATAATTTAATTCAAGTGGTTCTCATACCTCAGTAATAATTTTAGTATCACAAATTATTTACAAAATACTTAAAATATAATATAAAATATCTCTATAAGATTTAGAAGTAAAAAGTGTTAAATCATTGACTAATATATCGAAAAAACAATAGTTTTTAGAAATTATATACAAATTATTCAATGAACAAAAAGTTTATTTACCTATAATTTCATTTGTTATTATTAGCAGAAAAAAAATTATACCAATAAAATTTGTTGATTTGTTTAAAAATGTCTTAATCATAACCTTAACAAATCTATTATATAATATTAACATACTTTTACAATAAAATGAATAAAAAGAATAATGATAACAAAGTAAAACAAAATAATTTTCTCTCTAAGCATATTATATAAAACAATACTTGAACTTTTGACTTTATTTATCTAATTTAGAATATTTGGAGTTAATAAATGTATTCAAATTCTTATGAATTTTATATTTTAAATGATTTTTTTTTAACTTGACCTTCTTTTCAACTAAACATTTTTTTTTAACTAAAATAATTATCTACAATAAAAAGCTATCTACAAAATCAATTCAATTTATCTAATAAAATTTGAAACAACTATTATATTCATTAATAGAGAGGATTATTTTCTGTAATCGTCTCATACCTGTTTTCAGTATACAAATTTCGTCACCAATTTTATCTATTTACATATTTATACGAAGAAATTGTCTGTTTTTCCTGTACTGTACATATTTCTTTCCGATTTTACAGAACTTTATTTAACCAAAATAACTATATTTCAACTTTTATTCTTTAAATGATGGTTAATATAAATTTAATTATTTTACCATTTAGTTTCTTAAATCACTAATCATTTAAATTTAGTTATTTTTAATTAAATTAATTATCTATAATAAAAAAAACACGACAATGTTTCCACTAGTACCTATTAATATAAATTGTTTTATTATTTTATTTTTAATTCCACTGTCTTTTCTTCTATAATTCCTCTTACATCGCACCAAACACTATTCAAGACATAAATTTTGACATTCATGTTTATCTTTTTCATCATTACATATATAAATTATGACATTTATGTTTATTTTATATTTTACAGTGTAGTTTCCATTAGTTATATATTTTTTACATTAAATATAAAATTTTATATTTAAAAAATGTGATAGAATAAAATAATAATTATATATGACTCAATTAATAAGAAAATTAGTTGATAAATATTTAACTAAAAAATATAAAAATATAAAAATATTTAATAGATAAATAATTACGATAAAATTCAATTAAAATTATATAAATTCATCACAAATTTTAAATTTAGTTAAGTTTATTAAACAAATAGAAGATTAAAAATTACTGATAGAAAAATTAAGAATATTAAAATTATAATTAAAGAAACTATTTTTATCTCTTCCTCTCCAAATCCCAATTCCATGAGCGCAAATTCCCCAACTTTGAAATCGGAAAAATGGACACCGACATTTCCCGGTGGGTGATGGAGTTCCTCCTCCGCAGTTCCGTTCCCGATTCCCTAATCCAAAAAGCCCTAAACGCTCTTCCTCTCTCCGGTGCCGACTCCCGCCTCAAGAAGACCCTTCTCCTACGCACTCTCCGCTGCCTCCTCCTCAAGGCCTCCCTCTCGGAAACTGTGCTCCAAATCCTCGAACTCCTCGAAGAAATCGACGGTGCCTCCACCTCTGTCGCGCTCCGCCGAGCGTACGTAGCCGTTGCCGTCGAGTGCACTGTAAAGTACCTCGCCGCCGCACCCGATGATCCAGAGGGGGAGTTTTCTGGCGCCGTGAGGCGGATCTGGCGCGGCCGCGTGGCGGCGGTGGAGGCGCGCCGGAGTGGGCTTATGTCTGGCGAGCTGACGCGGTGGCGGGACGACGTGGAGGCAGCGCTTGGGGATTCTAGGGCTTGCGAGAGGCTGGCGGATTTGAATAGCAGGAGGGAGGCAATGAAAGAGTTGATGACCTATTTGAACGAAGCGTGGGAATCGATGGGTCCTTCGTTCTTGGAATCGGTTGCGGCGATGTCGAAGGGTTTAACCAAGCAGAAAGAGGATTTTGTTGTTAGTGGTAACTGGATTGATAATGGTCATGATAATGGAAATGATGGTGATCATGCATGCATGGAGGATGTGGCAATGCATGATGAGAATCAGGCCATGCAACAATTGGAAGAGAAAATTGATGCGAATCCGGAAGTGGGTGGGTGTGACTTGCCACTTCAGAGAGATAAAGGTACCTTTTTTAACGACTGTGAGATTTGATTATTGAATTTCGATTTTTTGCTTTGAAGTTTGAACTGTTTGTTACTTGCTATTTATTTTTGGTTGTTACACTCAGTAGTGCTTGTTTAAGTTGTGGTAGTTAATGGAAGTGGTGGAAGCTTAATTTGTTCAGAACTTAGCTGTCGGGTTTTGTGAGGCATGTTTTTAGTTTCCACTACATGCTTTGTCCAGGTTTCTATGTTTTCGCTTGCAACGTTTTTTAAATATGTTTTTTTTAATTACTCTGAGTTTAAGTATATGAATATTTTATCTACTGCCTTAGAATTTTTAATCAAGGTGTGCGTGCCTCTGCATGCAACAGTGTTTGTCTGTGGAAAGAAGTGTGAGTTTGGATACTCAATGATTCCCTACATCATGGATGTGATTTGGAAATGGGTCGTGGATGTGATTTTTCACTCTTAGTTCTAGCTTTTGTGTTTTTCACAACTTGAATGTGAATTTTTTGGATGTGGAACATTTTCCTAAACATGTTATTAGTTCGTGTATACAACACGAAAGCAAAGATGTGGGAAATCAATTTGTAATTTGTTGTTTGTCTCATTGAGTATCAACTGCAATATGAATGCGTGCAAAACATTTTTTAATAAAGATGTGTATATGCTGTTGCCTTTACTAGTATTGTTATCGTCAAGTGGAACCAATTAGTATTTTTTCCCTCACTTTGGACTCCACTCACTACAAAATTCTGTCAAATTAAAATTGGCTTAAACTTTTGAAAGATGTTGCATATTTGTTAAAATTGGTCATTCATTATTTGGAAGTAACTTCAATGAAGAAGTCACAACACTGTTCGATAAATGCTATTCTTCTACTATTTCACTGTTATTTACATTTTTTTACATTTGTTTTCCCAATAGTAATTCAAAAGCGGAATCTTCGTGTTAAACACAAACACTCTACAATTCGTGCATGTCATAAGGGAGTTAAAATAAATAATTCAGGGGAACTCGAGTCCGCAAAATCAGGGAGCAAACATGATTCTGTTCGTAGTTCTGAAGTCAGAAAAGTTAGAGAATCCCTTAAATCAAGTTCTTACGATTTAAGAGCATTGGTCAATGATCCTCTTCCTGATGCATTGCATTTATCTGAAGTTGTAAGATCAAAATTGGCGACAAGTGATACAAATATTGAGCCACCTATTGAAAACCAGAGTCCAGATGTAGATGTACCAGATCCAAATGTTTGCCGGAGTATTGTACTTTTTCAGTCTAATGATGCCAATCTTGGGAAGAAGTCTTCTGTTCATTGTAGTGATATGCATCAGCCCAACTTAATGGAACGAAACAGAACTGCCCACACGCTTGAGGTAATAATGTTTCTTATTGTCTGCTTTAATCTAGGGGCAGATTCCTTTAATGTTGTATTGTTAGCCAGTGTCTAAGTTTTTATGTAAAGAATGCTATCTTGGTCGAGGTAACTTCTTTCATGGATTAATGCTTTCTATCTCTTGGAGGAAGCTGTCCTGCAAGGATTACCATCTCCCCATGCTTTCTTTCTTGTGGTTAGACAAGTTCTAAACAACTGCAATCTATGAAGCTCGGATATGGACACGGATACGGAGATACGGCTAAATTGAAAAACATAGGACACGGGACACGGCATGCATATACATATTAGTTTCAAACTTTTAACTAACAAATTGTCAACTAACACAAAAATGAATCTAATTTATCAATCTAATATCCAAAAAAGTGAAAAGTAGTGATCATATAATATTTTTTTCCTTATTTTTATAATCATAATAGAAAATTATGTGATAAATTTACAAGTTTATAGGTTTTTTTAGAAAATCATTGAATTTGTGGTTATTAACATTGTGTTGGAGTCATGTCAAAATCATGTTAAAGACAAAAAAATGTCTTTCAAATTGGACACTTGATTGATATGTGTCGTACGAGTGTCAGTGTCCGATGTCAGACACGGGACATGCCATTGATGAGGCGTGTCCGGGCTTCATATTTGCAATACAATGAAACTGGTGTAACTGCAATAGTGATCATGATGTATAAACCACATGTGAAACCTTGCTACCAATTGATCCAGTGGCATGTGGATTCCCAAAGATGATGTTGATCATTAAGATGGTTAATAGTCTCTTTTTGATGGATTCTTTTTCCTGCTGCTGATACTTTCAATTTGGTTGCCATTTTGTTTTTGAGTTTGGCATTGACATATAAGTTATGTCCTTTTATTTTCCAGTGGGATGATTCAATAGACAACTCGCCACAAGTAATACAGCCTAGGAGGAAGAAAAGGAAATGGAGTTCGTTGGAAGAGGAGACACTAAGGGCTGGTGTAAAAATGTATGCACTTGTTCTAAACTAGTCAAACCATAAATTTTCCTGGTTAAATGTGATATTAGATATAAGTGCATTGGGAAGCTAATAAATTTGTAATAGTTTTGTGCCTTAAGATTTCATGTTCTCATTCACCATATTTTTTTTTCTTATACAGGTTTGGAGAAGGAAACTGGGCAACGATCAGAAGTTTTTACAGTAACATATTTGACAACAGAAGTGGAGTAAGCAATTTCTTGCCCAAAATGCTTTGCTGTGTGTTTCTTCCTGGAATTGTACCTGTAATATCAAACTGATTTTGGAAAAACAATTATTTTTTAGGTTGATCTGAAGGACAAGTGGAGAAACATGATACGATTACCCTAATGTGCTACTTGAACATTCATGTCTATATCTTGTGGAGGTATTTGAACATTTATGTCTATATCTTGTGGAGGTATTTGAACATTTATGTCTATATCTTGTGGAGGTATTTTTCCCTGCATTTTATCGTTAAGATTTTTTTTTTTCTATTAACTTGGGTTGATATACAAACTGATACGTGTGGTTTCTTTTATTGCTTGATTCCTTCTGTTGAGATTTATGACTATATTCATCCATACTGAATTAAGTCAATGGAGTATTCATAAGAGCCGACTTAGGCTTCTTGAATATTAGGATCTAGCTACTCAAGCTTAACTAAGGTTTGGGATTGTTAGCAGAAGCTATAGGTAGATGAGCTAGGTTGAAATTTTGTTATATTTGTGTGAAGTTTGGGCCATTTATGTGGCAGATTTGGTGCCTATGAAGCACAAACAGTAGACATGACATCGATATTGCAACCATGGTAGTTAGTGTCGCATGATACATGATTCATATCATGCTATAGATACGATTTGCAATCGCCACGATACATTAGTCGTTGTTGTATCATTCATATTGCTCTCTAAGTTGCAAGAATTGCGATTCTAACAAGAAATACATCTTGAATTGTGGATTTAGGTCTGACTCTAAAATGAGTGGGGTCGCATGACCCTGGTTTGAAAAACTCCTAATCTGCTTCATTTTATTATGTGAACTGAGCTAGAAGAAATGCATACTTCCTGCATTTCCTTACTTCGATTGCCATGAATGGTTTCTTTAGTAGCACAACGGGTCCTCTGTGAAGAGGAAGAGGCAAAGTGGCTCCCATATGAAAAGGAAGAGGCAGAGGCAGTGCCCTCAGAAAATGAAAAGGCATGAGCACACATAAGAGAAGACAACCCTAATTTTGTCTTTTCTTTCTGATACTCTTTTGGCCAAACATTTATCTGCCCATTTTATTTTTCCATTTAACAAAGGAATTAGGTCATACAACACAACCCAATCTAACCATTATAACATTAATCTAACATGCTCATCAATACAACCACTCTTTTTGAATATGGTTGTTATTGTTAATTACATGTTTATATGTCTTATATGTTACATTTTTTAAATGCTTTTGAATCTTACTATTGACGATACGAAATATAAGCTCTTTGATACATAATTTGTATCGTGATTCAACTGCCATGATTGCAACCATGGTAGTTGAATCGTGAATCGTATCGTGTATCAAAGAGCTTAAATTTGAATCGTGAATCGTTGTGAATCTTACGATTCATAAACATTTTATAACATTATAAAAATGTAACATATATATATATATATATATATATAAATGATTTACTCACGTTTGAGGCACAAAAACGTGAGAACCTCCTTGCACATAATAGAGGAGACACACCACCACACAACCCCCACCGCAACACCGCGTGACCACCACCACAACACTGCGCGACCACCATTGCAGCACCGCGCGACCACTGCAGCACTGCGCAACCATCGCGAGATCACTACACCAACACCATGAGACCACTGCACGAAAACTAGAGCTGTCAAAACAGGTAACCCGTCCCGACCCGGTTCGACCCACCACGGGTTGATGATTTAGTGAGGCAACCCAACCCGACTCACTTTTTAGCAAGCCAAAAAATTCGAACCTAGCCCGACCCACCACGGGTTAGCGGGTTAAACGGGTTGGCTCACAGGTTTACTTAATTAAAAAAGATACAATTTTTTTATTTTATTTTAAGTCAAAACAAAATTATAATTCTAATTAAAATCTAAATAAACTTTAATACAATTCAAATACAAACCAAAATAAAAAAAATACAAATGATTTATGTGTTGGTTAAAAAAAAAAACCTAACATGACCCAAATGTAAAGCTCAACTTAATAAAAAACACTTGTATAACCCTTTTATCTGCGGGTTGGTGAGTTAACCCGGCTCACCACGGGTTCAACCCGGATGAGTCAGGTTCTAAATGAGCCGGGTCAAAAATTAACCCATACTGAAATTTGTAAAAAAGTTTCAACCCAACCCGACCCGAACCCGTGGTGAGCCAGGTTGGCTCGCGGGTTCCAACCCATTTTGACAGCTCTAACAAAAACTCCAGAAGCACGAACACCACTAGAACACTGTGCGAACACCAACAGAACATTGCGCGAACACCACCAGAACACTGCACAACCACCGCACCACCATTGCGCGACCACCGCGTGACTATTGCGGGACCATTGCACGACCACCACACCACGACCACGACGCGACCATTGTTGCTCGCTCAGACGCAGATAAAAACAAAGGAAGGAATGAGAAAGGAGAGAAGAGAAGAGAGGCGAGGGGGTAGGCAACATGAAGGAGATGACATTAGAAGAAGAGATAACGTTAATGAGCACGCGAAAATACAAAAGGGAAAAAAATTACGGTTTCAAATGGGTGGGTCGACCCGACCCAATTCAGTAACAATTTCAACCTGTATCGCGTTTCGAATTGCGATTTGTACAATTCAGGCCTAAATCGTATCGTATAGAACACAATTCATGAACAAAAATGATACACCATGCGATTCGTATCACCAAACACTTGTATCGTATAGTACGTTTCGTATCGTGAGTTGTACGATACTTACTACACTGATTGCAACACCTATAATCTCCTTAATGTTGGACATGAGGACATGGGCACACAGAGACATACTCATGTATATTGAATATCATTGTGAATTATTTACATTGTCAATCAAGATTTATATATTCAAAATCATATATAAAAAAGTTAGTCAAGTATAAGAATATGAATACATTATTTCCTAATACAAAAATGGATCAAATCCATCCATCTAACATCATTGTAAGACTTGTGTTGGACTTGTGTCATACATGCGTCAATGTTAGACACTAGAACAGGTTACTGAAGAAGCTATGCCCTTGCTTCATAGTTTGGTGCCTCAATTGGGCAAAGGCTGTGAGCTTATGTTGAGTTATGGTTTGGCTTAGATGGAGGTGTTCTTGGTTGATCAAGGATGGTTTAGAGTGTTGAGGATGTGATCCTCAAAGAAGAAGACAAGAATAGAACAAGAAAATGAGTAAAAGTTCAAAGAACGAAGGACAAAAAATGGTAAGATGTTACCAAAATATTTGCTAGTTTTTGAAACTAACATGAATGGTTGAGCTTTGAATCAACCTTACGCCACTCGTATGGAGCTAAGCAAGAAAGAGGATTGCCACTTGAAAATTCCACGATGAGAACTTTCTGAAGAAGAATGAAGACTCTTTTTCAAAATCTTTCTAGATTTCAGATTTATGGAAGGTATGTAAAAGTATGACCTATGCTCTCCTTATATAGAAGGAGGGGTGTGTGGAAGGAGTGGTCAAACACTCTCCTTCCCACCCTTATGTCCAAATTAACCTGAATACTAAACTACTAAAGGATTAGCCAAGCACACCATAGGTTATCTTAGTATCCAAACAAATATCTATTAAGTGAAAATCTTGTTTCTATTATCTTGAAAAATTTGACGATTTTCTTCTCATCCTCATCCCACTTCTTGTCAACCTTCTTCCAAGATCTTAAACTAATTTATCCTATCCACAGTCACATCAAGTATCGCAATGGTTCTGTTTTTTTCCCTATTGGATTCTTCCTGTGTACTTTCTCTGAAAGATAGTATTTGTTTGGTGCATCCCTTTGTCCCCACTTGAAGAAATTAATGAAGTAAAACAGTGAATGTTTTCTTACACTGTTACAGTTTTACTACTGTATATATAGAGTACAAAGGGGCAGAATACAAAGAGTCAAGGCACTCCCTTAAACTCTAACCCTAAAGTTGGGTTCCTATACACGAATAATAATTAAAATAAAAACATTACATGTCAACAAAAGTGAAGGATTCAAGGTGATTAACAGTATTCTGTTAATTGGGTATTACGGTTTATGGTGGATTCAGTAATTGTTCAGGACTGTGGCTTCTTGGGGTTGGATCATGGTTTAGTGAGTTTGTAAGAGATAGCTGAGAGGTGGTGAGACTTGAGATGTGAAAACAGAGAGGGGGCCAAGGGCAAGAAATGAAGCCAATGCTTAATTTGCTGAGATTAAGAGTAGCGGCAGAGAATGAGTTATCAGATGGTGCATAGTTGCCAGAATAGACAGCACTCCTGAGATGGAGACATTGCCTTTCTCACTGAACACACACTAAACAAATTTGGAATTGGTTTAGTTTTTTGAAAACATTTGTGACAAATTTCTAAATACCCCCTCTCATTAAAAGTTTACCATCCATCATCTATGATACTTCAATTTGTATCACATATCTCTATTAGATTTTTTAGGACACTACCTATATTTATGGGTGAAGTATCTAATTTATAAACACTCATACTTTTATAGTTACAATAATTTATAATTTTTTATTTTGACAATGTCTAATAAATATGATTGTATTTTGGATTTACACAATTCCAATTATATATTTATTATATTTTAAGATTTTTTTTTTACATATTTCAATAGTCACGTATTGTGTCTTATTATTTTCAAAATAAGCATATTGCTATATTGGATATGCATCGTATTTGATACATGTAGCTTAGCCATGGGTCCCAAGCATGGTGCTGCCATCATGCCATACTTCCACGACAACAATGTTGCTAAGAAGCAATGCTATGAAACTCTGATATTGTTTTGCTCAAATTCCAATATCCCAGCCTCAATATTACTGGCAAAATATAACTTAGAACATTAAAGCTTGCTAAATGTGATGGAAATTATAATATCGGGAGTTGGTAAACTGCGTTCTAAATTGATATCTTGTTTTACGTTTCTTGATCATTGAATTTTTTTTTTTCTTGCTCTTTGCCTCTCTTCTTCCTGGTTCATACTTCTAATCTTTTAGTTGGAGGATCAAGTTGGTCTATGCCGTAAACAACATTACAATATTCTTATCTGCAGGACTCTAATACTTTCAGGTAATGACAATTTTGATAGCAACTTCTCTCTGCGATCAAGTTTTGTTAAAACAGCATCAAATAGTACAGTTAGTGAGGACCAACTGGGATCCAAAGTTCATCCGTGACTGGTTTCAACGACTCAGCTGAAGGTTAGATTTGAAAGTGCTGTTTTTCGACTACGATAGCATAAATATATCTGAAAGTTTTATGGTTGTCACCTGTTTTAAAGTAGATTCTAATGTATCAGTAGAGTAAGGTTTCTTGCCATTGTGTACATATAATGAACTTCATCCTTTTAAAATCTCAACAAAATTTTCATGTTTCCAATTTTGAAATAAAGAAATGGAATATAAATCTCAATACTGTTGTTCCATATTTTTTTTCTCTCAGTCAAAAATCATCTGTGGCCGACTTGTCACACCGATCCATGTGTGTCTGCCCTAGACAATAGTGACAACCATATAAAATATGCAATTATATTGGCAATCAGAGGCTTGTATTAGTTTTACCTGCATTCATTTTGGCAGCTACTGTGTGTAGAGTTTTCAATTGGTGTATTATACAGAAGAAGAAAGGAACTTGGTAATGTTGTTCAAAACTTGATGAACAAATTGCAGAAGCATTTTGACTCATTGTAGAAAGACATGGTGTAGCTTATTACAAGAAAAGGTATATTATTAACTTGGGGTCTACATTACAGGTTCCCATTCTGGTAGAGTACGAAAGAAATCAAGTCAATTTCGAGGTCTGAATTATACTAGTTATGGTATTTAAGTTTTAATATGTATATGCAATTATAGTTCCTTCAACGGCTACATGTATGATATTGATAGCCATGTAAATTTATAATCTAACTCATATTTTTCTCTAGTAAGAACTCACAGATAGGGTACATAAACTTTAATTGATGTCTTATTTTTTCTTATTTCCTTTCCTTTTTGTGTTTTTTCAACCTTGGCTAGTGATTGGGTCGCAAAACTAGCTAGGTTTTCAGCAGCTTAATTTTTTTATATTAGGGGGATTGAATGATTGATTAGTGGACGAATTTATACAAATACTAAATTAATTTAAAAGATTTTCAGGTACTTGATCTGAAGGTATTTTACTTATGACAATTATTATAAAGGCTAATAAATATTACATGATAACTTGTTATTATATTACCATTTATATTGCATTGCATTCGTATTAAAATTAATAACTAAAAGAAAATGTTGACACATTTTTATATTTGTAACTTTTATAATTTACTTCATTGGAGAGCCGTAATTTAAAACATTCATGAAAATATTCAGAGTTGATTATATAAACTTGTTATTTATTTTTTGAAAAAATCCATTTAAATAGGATGGTTGAAAAATTCAAAAAACAAAAATCATTTGAGCTTTTTCTTTTCTCAAGAAAATAAAAGTCAACTTAAATTATGTTATTTTATTTAAAAAAATATTAACTTATTATTAATAAATATTAATTTAAGTATAATAAAATTATGAAATTATAAAGTTTAAAATTATATAATTATAAAACTAAGAAATTAGAAAACTATAAAATTTAAAATTACAAAATTAAAAATAATAAAATAATATAAAAACATGTGTAAGGTGCTAATAATCACGAGATCACTTTACCGGCATAGTGGTCATAGACCTAGTTAACAGAAGAATATTAAAAAATATAAATATAAATTTATTGAATACTTAATACATTATAAAAAAATTATTAACAATTAATTAAAAGTTTTTAAATGTATCAAATACCTAAACTTAATTAAGTCTAAAATTGAGAATTCATATAAAAATAAAATATCATTATAGATGAAATGAGAAAAAAAGAAATACTTTGTTAGAAGAAGGTACCATTTATTTTAGTATTTTTATTCCTTAAAAGGAATATCTTAATATTGATAGGAGATATCCTGATTTAACACAACCAAAAATGCTTTATTTTTGACAAATATAATTAACACACGCAACTTCTACTTCTTTGAAGTTTTATGAGATATTTTTGAATTATCAAACGCAAACAACAAAAATCTTTGGCTCTATTTCCAGTTACTAAATGAGACTTTTCACTAAAGAAATGAGAACCATTTGATTTAACATGTGGTTGATTTTAGTATTTAATTAATCTTTCTTTTATAGCAATTAGATTCTCTATTAAAGATTATTCTCTCTACCTCCAGCTACAATTATCTTACATTAGATGAAATATAACAGTTCATATAAATTCAAATTAAAATTACTAAAACTTTTACAATCATATTTTTTCTATTAAATAAAGCAGACTATACAAGTATTGCTACTTGATGGATTGTTTTTTATTTAATGCCTAGTCATTCTTTTTATTTAAACGCACGAGAAACTACAAATTTATTAATTAGATGGCGGAAACTTTCTTTTTTAATTTCTAATATATTATTTATTTATTTTATTTAATTCCAAAACTTTAGAAAAATCTGCAGTTTATAGTCGATATATTTCTTTTCATGCTTTTAATTACTAAATTTAAAAAAAAAATCAACATTTATCCAATTGTTAACTTGGAAGTTTATTTTAATGAACTAAATTAATTTTTATTGACAGCGTAAAAGAGAATACAAAATATAGTCATAATTATTTTAGTCATTCTCTTTGAAATGCAGAAAAAACTAATATGATGGAAATTAAAAATTAAATTTCAAAATAAAATATTATAAAATAAGTAAAAGTAACTAATTATCATACTTTTAACTCTAGATAATAATATCTTAGACTTAAGTTTATCTTCATGTCTATATTTATATATTTATATTTATAATTGAATTTTATAGTGATAAATTTTGACATTCAAGAAAAATCATTGAAAAAACAGGCAGCACAATAAAATAATATTATAAATATTTTTCAACAAATGTATATATGTCTTTCATGTGGAAAATTATGAAGACACGTGAGCCAACCTAATTGAGTTTTTTTTTGTCGATAAACTAAATGTTTTTCACTTTCGAAAAAAATGCTCTATTATAGTAAGTACAACAGCATCAAATTAAGACTAATTTTACAAGTTATTACAACATAAATTGCCAACTGAAGCTTATAAAACATTCCTCATATCAAACAACACTAGAGAAATTACAAATTTATTAAATTAATTAATGCTGAAAATCTTATATTAACTAATAAGTCAAATTATATTATATAAGAATGATAATTCTTATATTATAAACATATACATATTTTTGTAAGAACAAATTTTATAAGAATAAATTAAGATTAAACTCACTTTTTAATAATTATCATTTTTCAAATTTATCAATTTTATTCTCTATTTTCCCCTCGAAAAGAAAAAAAAAGAAGTTCAACAACCTATTTGGTTACTAATTGCCCATTTTGCAACTGTGATGCAAATTTATCTATTTAATTAAATTGATTGTCTCTTTGGAGTGTAGTAATTTTGGCCAACACTGAACCCTATTATGCAGAAGCTTCCTAGAGAGAATGATGGCATTTCAAAAACATAAAGGGAAAATAAACTACAAAATTTAGCAACAAATTAATTTAATTGCCATTAAAACAACAATTTAGCAACACTACGTGATTACAAGGATTCACCCAATTCTTATTATTTCAATTTTTTAGGTAACACGTGACATTTCTGACATTGGTTTCTTCTACGCTAAGCATGACTAAAGAGGAAAACAGATTACATCAGAACCCAGAAAAATAAGCTTCATGTGAAATAAATAGAACTAATTAAGCAATTTCAAATAGATTAAAAAACATCCATAAGCAATTAAAAAATAATTGAATTTCTCTAATCTTATTAATATGGTCATTGAAGACTCTTCTCATTTATATATTATAAATTAGTAATAGATATAAAATCTTTAACACACTCTTTTATATTTAAATATCTATATTTTATACGTGAGATTAAATAATTGTCGACAATAGTAACATTTCCTTTATCACGAGTTTCTCAACTACCATTATATCTTTATTATTATAACTTGATTTGTGATACAAAATCTGTCACTAAAATTTGTGTCTAGTATGTGCTTCAACCTTTTGTGTATTATTAACCTTTGAAACATTCCAATAGAAAGAGAATAGAAAAATAGAAAAATAAAAATAATTGCTTTTCAACAATAAGGTGATAGAAAAATCATAAATGAGAAAATAGACCCCATAATGAAGTTCGACTACTTAGTAAAGGAGACTTCACATCTCCAATACATCAACACATCCAAATCATTTCATACTAACACATGAATTTAAACGTTTACAGTTAAAAAAAATAAATTAGTATTTACATTAATATGTGCAAACTCATATGTAATATATTTATTGAATTTTACTTTAATGTCATGATAAAGGATGATTTCAGGTTATTTGAAAGTTTTAATCTTTTTTTTTTCACACTAATATTGCATATCTATAATTTATTAAATATTAATTAGCATTACCTTATTTTGGGTATTGTATAATAAGGGAATCCTTCTACTTCACTTCACTTCTTTGAAATTTCTTTAGATATTATTCCACAAATAAATAAATCATGACGCAGAAACACCAAAAGAATCTTTCCCTCTATCTTAAAATTTGTCGCAGCCTTTAGCCACTGCAATATTCTCCATTCTCTCTCTCTCTCTCTCTCTATATATATAGTAGAAACCCTAGCCAACGTAATGTCCCATTCATCAACACATTTACTGATCAAAAGACAGAAAAGAATGGCAGTGACTAAGGTGGCATTGGTTGCTTCAATGATGGCTTGCATGCTCATAACATGCTCTTATGGTCAAACCTTCTTGACATGTAATCAAATCGCTATTTTTGCTGTATCCATGCGTACCTTCTGCAATTTTTGGAGTGAGTGTGCCATCTTTGTGTTGCCAAGGTATAATCGCTCTGAATGCAGCCTACAAGAATGCAGAAGATCGAAGAAGAGCATGCCAATGCATCAAGGACAGAGCTGCACGCATCAATGGCATTAACTATGACCTTATCAATGAAATTCCTGGAATATGTGGCTCTCGCTGTCCCTTCACGATCTACCCTTCCACTAACTGTTCTGCGTAAGTGCCCTTTACCATTTTTTTCTTTTCACACTCAGCTTTTCTGTTAACAAATTTCTCTTCAACTACATTTGCTCTAAACTTTATGCTTTTCATGTGATTGTGCAGTGTGCAGTAAGCAAGCAATTATCTGCAAGAAGGTGCAATATTATTGTATGAATAATGAAAAAAAGTTTATATGTGTGTATTTAGATAGAAGGATATAAAGACTATGGATCCAATGAATGTCTTCAAGTATATATATAAATATATAAGCAATACATATATTTCCCTTTAATTTATCATTTTCTGTACAGAATATGAGACTGATTAATTAAAAATATAATTGAATTTGATTTATTTGATAATAATTTAATTGAATCCATCATTATCTATTTTTTTGGATGAATATTAATTGGATTCATTCAGAACAAGAAAATATATCTTTAAAATTTTAGCGGCTTAATGATGAATAATAGGCCTGCAAAGAGGAGTAAAAGAAAATAATAATAATAATGAGACTGGTTTGACATTTGAAATTTAGTTTCTCCTCGCCTCAATAGATGATGAATCACTTGAAAGTTGAAATTAGCTGTTTAACAGAACAAAGTTATATAAAACAAATTGATAAAATTTAACATTTTTACCACAATTGTGCTCGATCTCTTGGGTTAACATTCTGCCTTGCAAACCATAACTTAAAAGTGTATAATTTCAGTTATTCAATTATTTATATATTATAATTTTACATCATTTCTACTTAATATAGGATCTACAAAATACACACTTATTAAACATGATTGTATTCTTCCATCATAAAATATAATGATTTACACATGATGTTTAAAACTAAGTGGTTTTTTAGTTTTTACATTTATGATGCAAGAACATGTCATATTTTAGATGAATTCAAAGAAAATGACTTATTTATCATTTTTTTAATATAATTATTTTTTCATGATTTGAGACATGACACATGGAATTCCCACCTTACCTCCCCCACAACCATCATGCCACCTATGGCACAATATTAAATTGTCTTACATTAGCTGAAACTGTTCAAATGGCAACTAAAGTCTACATTTGAAGAGAAGAAATTATATCATAACATCTAATTGTAACAAGGTAAATAAGTGTGAAGAAGATGATTAATGATAGAGGAGAAGTCAATTTGTAGAAGAAATTTAGAAAAAAGATTTCTAGAAGACTATTTTCGAGGAAATATTATTAAGAATTAAGTGTGAGTTTAAGTCTCACATTGGTTAAAAATGAGAAAGTAGAGCACTATATAAAAATAAAGATCCATAAATTCATTGTCTTAAGATTTTGGATTGAAAGTGGTGTCAATGCTTTATGTGGTTGGATTTAGGTCTCATTAGTGTTGTATCTTTTCAGTAAAACACTCTATAAGAAAAGATCGTTAAGAATCAAGTGTGAGTCTATACCTAACAACATAGATTTTATTATGACTCTAATTACTTTTTCTTTCCTTTTCTTTCTTGCTTTTATCTTGGTTTCTTTCCTTTTTTTTTATTTATTTATGGCAGATGAGCAACCAGTGCAAAGTTTTATATACCAGCACTCGAATGAAAATTCTGCTATCTCTTTGGTTTCACTTGTCCTTGATGCCTCAAATTATCACTATCGAAGAACATCAGTTTTTTTTTTTTTTTATCAGCAATTGAAGAACATCAGTGATTACCATTTTAAGTGCAAAGAACAAGTAGCCTTTGTTTTTGGGACTGTTTTTTTTAATGAGCAAAAAATAAATTTAATTAAAAAGAGTGTTTGAGGGACTAATTCTGTCAATATATTGGAAACATGGTTTTCCGACAATAAAAATTTCAAGAATCAAAATCCTAAAAAAATATGCACTCACTGTAATTGGATTGACCACACGATTGATGTTCTCTAACCATTTGTGTATTATTAACTTTTGAAACATTCCAAAGAAAGTAGAAAAATGGAAAAAAAATATAAGGTGATAGCAAAAGCACAGATAAGAAAAATGACTCCATGGTGCAGTTCGACCACTTAGTGAAGGAAACTTCACATCTCCAACACATCAACATCCAAATCAACCCATATTAACACATGAATTTAAATGTTTTCAATTAAAAAATAACTATTACTTACATTAATATAAACCGATATTTTAGAGCAAATTCTTATATATAATATATTTTTTGAATTTTACTTTATCGTCATGAAGGACTATTTTTAGTTATTTGGAAGATTTATTTCTTTTAGGTTAAATATATTTTTGGTTGCTTAACTTTGAGTGAAAATTAAAATTAGTTTATCTTCAAAACTTTGGTCCAATTTAGTTCCTTAACTTTAGAACTACCTGAATTTAGTCCTTTTAACTAAATTTTGCTAAGTTTATTTAACATTGAACCGAAAATATGTCAAACATGGTAAACAATCCAAATGCTATCATGAAACACATTTAAAATCTCAAATCAACTTGAAAGAAATTTGTTAAAAGGACCAAAATTACACAATTCTAAAGTTTGAAAGATTAAATTAGGCCAAAGTTTTGAAGATGAACTGATTTTAAATTTCACTCAAAGTTATATGAGCAAAAACATATTTAACCATCTTTTCTTTCACATGTCTATATACACTACAAAAAAAATGTTTCATTAATAACCAATCTTAGTGATCAAAAGTTGTAAGTTATTATAACAACCAATTTAGATACTAATTTGAAAAAAAAAATTATTGGTTACTAAAATAGACACTATTATGAAAAAAAAACTATAATTGATCGCTAAATTAGTTACTAACTAATTAGAGACTAATTTAAAAATTAATTCCTTCGATAAAAAAAACGTGGTAACTAATGTTTAGTGACCAAATAATTAACAACTTTTGATCACTAAAATTGATTATTAGTGAAACATTTTCTTGAAGTGATATAATTTATCAAAAATTAATTAATATTTATCTTATTTTGGTTATACAAAGTTACTATTCAATAATAAGAGAATTGTGGCAAAAATATCACACTGTGATTTTGACACATTAACATTAACAAGACAAGCACATGTGTCTACAACATATATATAGTCTGGCTGGTGTACAACATATATTAACCCTATATCCCTAATCCCTAGCTTTCCAAAGTAATCAACACACGCAACCTCTACTTCACTTCTTTGAAACTTCTCGAGATATTTTTCTCCCATTAAATCATCACGCAGAAACACCAAAACAATCTTTGGCTCTATCTTCAAATTTCTCGCAGCCATTAAAATTTTCCAATCTTCTTCATTCTCTCAATATATAGTACAAACCTAGCTAACACCCCATTCATCAACACAGTCACTCATCAAAAGACAGAAAGCCTGTTGTGAGAAAAGAATGGCAGTGACTAAGGTGGCATTGGTTGCTTCGATGATGGCTTGCATGATGATAACATGCTCTTATGGTGAATCAAGCTTGTCATGTGATCAAGTCACTATTTGGCTGACTCCATGCATACCTTATGGAGTTTTTGGAGGGAATGTGACATCTTTGTGTTGCCAAGGTGTATACTCTTTGAATGCTGCGTACAAGAATGGTGATGATCGAAGAGGAGCATGCCAATGCATTAAGGACAGAGCTGCACTTATCCCTGGCATGAACTATGACCATGTTAATGAAGTTCCTGGAAGATGTGGCACTAAGTGTCCCTTCAAAGTCTACCCTTCTACCAATTGTTCTGCGTAAGTACCCTTCACCATTTTTCTGCTATCAAATTTCTCTTCTTCTCATGGAAAAATATCTGACAGTTACTCTGAACTTTATGTTTTTTATGTGATTGTGCAGTGTGCAGTAAGCAAGCAATTATTGGCGACAGGGTGCAATATTACTGTATGAATATTGAAAAATAATTATGTGTATTTAGATGGAAGGAAATAAAGAGTATAGATTGTGTTTAACAATCCAATGAATGTGTGTTGAGTATATATCAGCAATAAAGATATTTCCCTTTAATTTATCATTTTCTGTACAGGGCTGTGGTGTGAAACTGATTAATTGAAAATATAATTGAATTTGATTTATTTGATAATGATTTAATCGGATCCGTTCGTTAACTATTTTTTTGGATGGATATTCTATTCAATCGTAGAATAATAATAATAATATTAATATTGACAATGGTTTGACAATTAAAATTTCTTTTGTCCTCACCTCAGATAATAGATGATGAATCACTTGAAAGCTGAAATTAGTTGTTTAACAGAATAAAATTATATAAAAAATAGGTTAAATATATTGTTATTCAAAGGAACAAAGGAAAGAAGAGCTTTAAAATTTCAGAACTTTAGTTTTAATGATATTCAAGAGAAGAATAATCATATATAGTAGTATCATAGTTAGAATTACTGTATGATTGAGTCTAGAAATGTTGTGGACCAAGCTTAATATCTTAATACCATATTAATCACAACAAAATTAATTAGAAGTATGCTTAGCACAAAAGGAATATTAGACTCTGATAAAATTGTCAAAACTGTCATATTAATTAATTAGAGCTACTAATGAAATCAACTGTGTAAGTCTGCTCAATGAACATTGAATTTAGTATCGAATCAATTGATTACATTAAAACAGTACAATCAATTAATTGCGATAGGAGAACAGTGTTAAGAGCCCAACATCTCTCTGAATTGATTGAACCCAATTCTCATAATTCTGAAAGAGCAAAAGAGAGACCAGAGAGTTCTTGGAGGATTCTTGAATGAGCACTAATAAATTTCAACTACTTCATGAAGATTTGTTCAAAGATTGATTGGTGGGATGATGTTCTTGCTTGGCTTAGGATGATCATACAAATTCGACTTGATTTATAGGTGTATTCGTTCCTTAGCTTTTATTATTGCTTTACAATTTTGTATCATTGTGTAGGTGATGATGTTCTTGATGCAATTATGTGTAGCATTGCATTAGGAAGCAATTCTTGATAGGATTATCAAGATATTGATATCTTAGGGTTTATAATTATTGAGGAGTACTTGAATTCTTGTAAAACTCTTTGATATAGTGGAAACCTTCTAACTCGAGTTGTTAAAAGAAGACTGGACGTAAATTCGTGTAGAATGAACCAATATAAAATCCATTGTCTTCTATTTCTTTCCTTATCTTCTTTACAAGCATTCAAGGATTAAAAGGGTCATAAATTGAGCATCACATTAATTCATTTTCTAATTGATAAAAGAAAGTTTAGTTTTCGAAAGTTATTCTTGAACCAAAAAGAAGTAAATTTTTATCACAATCAATTCACCCCTCTTGTTTGTGAGTATTAGTCTCATCTACTTACTTTAACATATATTTAGTCTAAAATTATATGTAAAATTATAGTTTTTCCATATTCCAAATTTTAATATATTTTTGTCTTCAAACTAATAAATGAATATAATTTTTTAACCTAATCACATTAAACTTTTCACTTGTTATGTAGTGTTTTAGAATAACATTTAAGTTATATATACTTTTTCTCTTTGACACATTTTAATTCAAATGTCAACCTAAACATTATCATTTAACACGTAAAAAAAATTATTGTTATTGGATTAAAAAAAATCATATTCATTTTTAAAGTTTATAAATTAAAATTATCAAAATATAAAATATGACGAATTTGAATTTCATGTTTTAAGGGAATAAAGACATAATTCACCATAAAAAAATTGATAAAATTTAACATCTTTACCATAATTGTGTTTAATTCTCGTGTTAACATTCTGTCGTGAAAACCATAACTTAAAAATGCATAACAGTTTCTAGAATATAATGAATAATCTCAATTATAATATTGTCAAAATACAAATTATATTATTATTATTATCGTTACTAAAGATAAATTGTAAATAATTTTAATATCAATTTTAGTAAATAGACTTGTACTTGATTTATTCTTACATTTTACTTATATATTCTATAAGATATATATTTATTCTTCCACCGTAAAATATAATGAATTACACAATGATGTTATATTTAAAACTAAGTGGCTTTTAAGTTTTTACATTTAGGATTCAAGAACATGTCGTATTTTAGATCAACTTAAAAATGGTTGAAACATTCCAATTGTATATTTATATGTAGAGTTTCCGCTATAATGCAATGGAACATGCTTGAATGAAATTTTTGTTAAAAAGAGTTTTCAATGTCAAAAAATAAAAAAAATAAAACCTATGATATTAGTGATATATTTTTTTTATAAAAATGCACTAAAAAAAATATAACACGACATCAATAAATTTAAATAATCAATAAATTTAAATAAAAATTAATTGTAAACTTAAAATCCTTAAAAAAATAACTTAAAATTTTATTTTATATATTTTTCAATTTTTTATTTATATATTTGTTTTTAAATTAACACTTTAATTTTTAAAAATTTAAACATCTAACAAAATTATAATTCCATTATCGTTTTTTTAAAGAGATATAAAGTTTGAAAAGGTGTGTTATACTAAAATTTTTTATCAATAACTTTGTAATCAATAAAATAATATTTTTTTTAGAAGATCTCAAAATTTCTAAATAATATCCAAGTACACATAACTGTACACACAAATAATTGACAAGACATATCAAATTGAAATATAAAAACAAACTGTCTAACTTTAAAATTTCTAAATAAGTACAACCATGATGTGCACACATAATTGACAAGATATACTTAATTAAATTTCAAATATATATTTCTTATTAGACTTCCAAGTTTCAAAATTCAACCATTAGGCACACAATTTATAACTTTTTACAGAATGAAGATTCACTTCTTTTATCGACAAAATTAATTCAATTATTATTATAGTTGATTTAATATTTTTTATTGTAATTTATTTTTTATAAAAGTTTATTAAGGTAATTAAGATAATATATAAATATAACTGATTCAATTGTTATATTTATATATTATCCTAATTATTTGAATAAAGTTATACAAATATTTAACAACTATAATAAAAAATATTAAATAAAATATTTTATATGTAGTATAATTATTTTATGTGAATAAGTAAATAGAGAATTGAATAATTTTACATTGCTTAAAATTTGATTATCTTTTTTAATAATTTTAAATTAGTATAGACTTTTGCTAAATATGTTTTTTATAATATAACTTTTCAATCTAAAGGATGACTTTTAACGTTAATTTATCTAATTCAAAATTATTATTGTATATGTAATAAAACGATTAAATATGTTTTTAATTTTTTATTTTTAGTGAAAATTGTATTTATTTATTTTTTTTAAATTTTGACCTAATTTAATATTTTAATTTTAAAATTCTGTAAATATAGTTACATAATTTAAAGACTAAATTGAATGAAAGCGAAACTAATTTTAATTTTCATATATCTGTGATAAGGTTCCACATATTCCCCAAACAGTCACTGCCTGTGTTATTGACTTGATATATATGCAGTGACAAGCATAATCTTGTAAATTTGTGGGGAATAATTACACTCAGTTGTAGTTGTCTTTGCCCAGAAAATTGAGATGTAATTGACAAGATCATTGATGTTTTGTTTGCAGCAGACATGCATGAAGTTGGAACCAATCACTATAAAAAGTCTGCACCAAACTCCAAAGTTGGAAATTAATCTGAAAAGGTAGCAACAATTCAACAGTGACCTGTGTGGAAAAAAGATAATCAAATCAATTTTCTGAGGACTTTGCTTCTGTGTTTTGTTGACTCAAATCAAAGACATGGATCACAACACGTTGATTCTTCTCTCCCATATACCAACCACACATTTTGTGGAATAAAAACCTCATATTCTTCCGGGATTATCGCATCAATTATGCATGACTTTTTCTTTTTATTCATTCTTACACATACAATTTATTTTATCAAAATATCTTCTGTTAAAAAAAAATTATTTGGAGGATAGTAAGATATAAATGCCAATACAAATCAAAATAAAAGGCATAAATTCATTGGTAATGATGGTTTTTTTTTTTAAATTGATATTTCAATTATGTTCACGTGTCAATTTTCATTTATCATATTTAATATATATGTTAAAATACTATAGAAAAAATATATGATGTCTAATCAAAATTAACAAATGATTTATAAAGCTAGAAAGTTTAACAAATGATTCTAACAAATCATTTTCTTTTCTTTTCTTTTCTCCACATATAAATCACTTTCTACTTAACATATTTTTTTAGGATAACGAAACCAGATTTAAAGTTAAGAGTACGTGTATAATCAGATTCTTGTAGTGATCATAATATCTACTCCTGAAAATCACACTTAAGTGACAAAATTACTGTAGACAGGTTCTATTTACAGTTAATATCTTTACTTTTAAATTAAGTCATCGATTTTTTTTTTCTTAAATGTTAACGGTTTATACTTCCAAACTGTTTCTTTTGTCTATTACACGTTTGTAATCTCCATAGGAATTAATTTTTATGTAACAACATTATCATTAATTTCATATCTTATTCGTTTCTTGATTCTCCTCGTTTATATTTAACATTTTTCATGATTGATCATCACTGAAATCATTTTCATCTCGTGTTTTCATTGAGAAATTGAATTTAAGGGCTAACTACAATTATAGTATTCGCGACATAAGTTGACACACTTTCAACCGACCAATTTCTTAGAATCCTCACTATCTAATCCTCAAATGAGTTGAGTTAGGAACGATCACTAATTAATTTGTTTAGATTTATTTGTCAATGATTATTATGCTAATAATACTTTATGATTTCTATTTTATTAAAATATTCAAACAATGTAATTATATATATATATATATATATTTTAATTTTAATTCTTCTTTCTAAATTATTTTTGATGAATCAGTAATAAACTCTATGAACAAAATAGCCCATCAGTTAAAACAATTAGAGTCTTTCTTTCTACACTTCCAAGAATTTCTTCTACTTCTCCAAAAATTTCTAAAATTCTATAAATATCCTTTAATCATCTGAGCGAAACCACGAAAATCACAATCCTAAAATTGTTTTCATATGTCGACTTTCAATAAAAGATACTTCTGAAATTCAACATCCAATTAAAATTTTAGACTTTCAAATGTGAAAAAAAAAATATATATATATATATATATATATATATATATATATATATATATATATATATATATATATATGTGTGTGTGTGT
>Ga0099822_1000446_pt1 | contig 37591 bp, 19 predicted proteins | sample CowpeawhiteBW_FD_76839 | JGI IMG/M metagenome (GOLD analysis project Ga0099822, IMG submission 76839) | Root nodule microbial communities of legume samples collected from California USA - Cow pea white BW | ecosystem: Host-associated > Plants > Roots > Nodule | place: USA: California | collected... | reverse complement strand
TTTTTTTTTTTTTTTCTTTTTTTTTTACAAATTTTAAGTTTTTTTTTTTTTTTTTTATAACAAAATCTCTTTATATACTTTAAATTCATTATATTTCTAATCGATATAGAGTCTTCAACAAGATTATTGTTGAATAATTAAAAAGAGAAAAATTTCTTATGTAGATCAGTATATTAAGACGTATTAAAGGTACAATAAGATGAATATGTACACAGTATGGACACAGCATGTAGGCATTACAACGAACTACGACTTTTTTCCATTCTGGTTTTTCATTGAACATTCAATTACATCAACTCTACAGCTTGTGTTGTTTATCAACCTCATCATACGAAACCACAAAGTGGATCTTTTGTAATGTGAGCACAAGCTAAGGTTGTCGTTACAGCAAAAAAAAAATGTCTAAAGAGTTACATATACAGAAAGTTGAAGCACTTGGCATGCATTATTGTGTGCCTTTTATTACTGTGTAATATAATATAGTAGTATGATGTAATAATTTTATTGGGTTGTGTTGGTGAATGGTTGAACTCAGCAACGTGAACCCTTTCTACATCTAAGTGATCCTGCTGATGCTGTTAAAGAACTCACAACTGAAGATGGTTTTGCTGCTAAACTTGATGCTCTTGCATAGCTTGAAGATGAACCTGCTCCTGATGCTGTGAAAAACGCACCGTTTAGCATCAAATCTCCCGTTGACCTCCAGTTCCAATTCTTCCACTTGCTCTGTGCTGCATTCTCCCTCTTTGTCACCTGAAATTACATTCAATTTTTCATTCTTAACTACCACCAACTGTAATTAATAACAACAACAACATCTATGTTCTGTCTACCTAAATTCTAACACCAATTATGACCAATCCACAAAGTGGATGTGACATTAGTAATTTATGTGTTACTTCATAAAGTATGCTGCAGTTAAACCTTTAAAAGCTAACAGAGGAAAATCTCAGTCTTCTCCAACTAACCTCTTTGAAGGTATGATCATTAGGAGCAAAAAATCTATTCCCTTGGCTATTGATTGTTGGAGCAGCACTCCCTCCTATGGCATACATTTCCCATTGTGTGTAATCATTGTTCACCACATGGAAGTATCCATACCTACATCTACAGATGTAAAAATGTTAAGTGAACTTTAAGCTTAATTCGGTATTTCAAAATTAATTGGTTTGTAAAGTGAAGTTTGTCCTCATTTATATTTTATAAACTCGTTTTATCTCTGATCGATGTAAGATCTCTGATACATAGATAAGGTTTAAGTATGGAGAAATAGGTATCCTTTATAAAGAATTAGGTGATCCAAAGAAAGATCTTTCTCACCTTGGCATTCTCTGTACCAGCCCTTCTCCAAAATGGTTAAAGGCAATGGTGACTTGCATGTTCTTGTCCCTAGTGAAAGTATCACTGTGGCCCAAAAGCATGACCTTGTTGTGGTGGGTCAGGTAATTGTTGGAGATGGTAATGGCAGTGGATCCATGGATGGCATCAATCAACCCATCACGGCAATTGGAGAGAGAACAGTGATCCACCCAAACATGGCTGCCACCAAAGATGGAAATGCCATCACCATCTGAGAGAGTCCTCCACCCATAATGGGTGGGGGAATCTCTCACATAGGCATTCCCACCTTGTCTGCAGTCATGGATGTTAATCCCATGAATGATAATGTTGCTCACATACTGTATAGTAATGCAAGGGCCACCAGCAATGTGCACACTTGCCCCTCTACCATCAATGGTCTTGAAAGAGTTCATCATAAGCTCTTGCTTCAGCTGAATCACCATGTCACGCTTGAAAATGATCCACAGTGGCTCCTCTTGGATCACACCATATCTCAGTGTTCCTGGCTTTGGATTCACAGGGTGATCACCAGGGTCAGTCACCACATATATCTTACCATCCCTTCCTCCAATTGCATGCTTTCCAAACCCAATGGAACACTCTGCTAAATTCTTCCGATTCTTTTCCCAATTCGGATCACACCTCCAACAATCATCAATGGGGTTCCCCGTCCCACAAGAGAGAAATGCCAAGTTCCTCCTTGAGGCATTAATGCTCCTGACAGAAAAAAGCAAAAGAAAAAGAAAAAACATAACATGAGTTTTGGTTAATTACCCTTATAATGCTGAAACATGGTAGTACATGCTCAAAAGATGTTGTTAATGAGAAAAGAAAAGCTTTGTTTCCTACTTTTGTACATCTTCCACCACTAGTTCAGGATCTTGAAGTGGGGAAGAACAAATGCAGGAAGGTACAAGCAGCAGAAAGAGCAACATAAATGACAGTGGAATTAGAATTTCCATAACTGCTTGATCTGCAATCAGAATCACAAACTCTACAAGAGTACTACTACTGAAAAGCAAGGAGGATAAAGGAATAGTGTGCTTGTGAGGAAATGTATGGACATTTTACACTATATATAGGGAACAAACTGGAAAACCGTGCCTCATATCTATAAAAAAAATATTTGGTACATAAGATCCGAGATTCCCATGACTTAAGGTAATCAATAATCATCCTTAATACAATACTTTATCAGTATTCTGCTAACTGTTTAGTATGCCATGGACCACCTCCTTGTTGTTTAATGTTAAGTAAAAAGTACTCAATTTGTTATGGTGCATTAGAGCTATGTCTTACATTGTATTAAGTGTTTTAGAATGTTGTTTCAAAGTTTAATCAGCAATTAACTGTGCGCCGACACATACATTTGTGTAGATGAAATCTTTGTCGGTTATTTACTTCATATGGAGTAAGGTACTTCAGTAGTTACAGCGTGCAGACCCCACTTCAGTGACCTTCTCGTGCTGATCACTTTCATCTGCAATCTGAAGTCACTATGGCCGCTGAAGTAGGTTTCTGCTCTCTACACATTGCATACATTAAAATGATACTACGATTCTCATTTTTTAACTTTCATCTTTTATTTCTTAACATGACTTAGTGTGACTCATTGATTCTTTCGAAATAATACAGTATCGTATATGAACTTCAAATTGCAATCTTTTTCAGATCCTGGGGTTGTGAAATGAAAAATGTGCATTCATTTATTAATTTGTGTGTGATGATCCACGAGCGGTACGCGAAACTAGACACCTTATCTAGCAAAGTGATGGGATGAGAATGGATAGAAGGGAAATTTATTGTGAGCATCATAATTTTTTTACGGAAGAAGAAAGGAAAATGATGCACACTAAATGATCTGACCAGAACACATGTATCAGCGTGAAGTGCGCAGGGAAAAGAAATGTGATGAAATGGAATCTAGCTGATTTTCTTAACATCTCTCATTATTAATAATGAATAAAAGATTCATAAAGTTTCAAAATCCTCTATGAAGAATTTAACATGAGATATCATAGTTATAAACGTATAAAGTTGAGAGAGAAGGTGAGTTCAACTTTCTTGACTGATACTTATGAGTTATAAGGTTAATTTGATGTGATTTTTAGTTTTGTATCTAATTAACGTAGAATTGACTTTCTAACGCAGAATTAGTACGTGTTTGGTTTTAAAAATTCATTAAAAGATAAAAAAAATCACAATCAGGTTGAATGTTATTTCTGCGTTAAAGAATTAGTTCAGTTGGAATCAATTCTCCGACAGTGAACCAAACACATCCAGAATTGATTGTGAGTTCAACTTCTTCTAATCGATACTAACAACTAACTTTGATGGATAGGATTAAACTTAGTGATGAAAGGGATTAGGAAGAGGAAATTGAAAGGGGTGTGGTGTAGGACAGTAGGAGCTAAAGAGAGGACACATGGGAGGACCGTACGATCCGTGAATGTGTTGAGATGCATAGATGTGAAGGCATGTTAGCCCATGTGGGCAGTGTTTACTTTTGATGGTTCTGTAAGTGGGGTCTACTTGTTCTGTATGAAATCTCTGCCCCTCATTTCTTTGACCTAATCCAAGAGTCAGATATGCTTCCACAAATTGGGCCAAACTAACCATTCTGTAGTTTTGGGTGGGAAACTTTTTTCACCAAAACTCACTAATACTGCAAGATTCCAATTGGGTGATGAACAACCAGGCTCACAATTAAATGCTGCTTTTCCACTCATGGCCCAAACACTTATTAAAGAACAAAAGTTTGTGCTGTATTCATCCCTAATACTTATTTGCTTCGATCCTATCATATAAATAATATTTGAGTTAACATTAAAGCGAAAATGTGTTAAATGGTATAAATAATTCAAATATTATTATGAGATGCATTTGAAATGTCAGATAAACTTAACAAAATTTGGTTAAAAGGACTAAATTCACGCATTTTTAAAAATAAATGACTAAATTAGTTAAATTTTTTAAGAAGAGACTAATTCTAAATTTCACAGGACCGAAAAACATATTTAACCCACAAAAATACATCATATATACAAAACACAATTTTTCAATTACACTCAAAATTCGTTTAAGAGATCAATGATAACATAAAAAAATCATCTTTAACCCTCTAAAACATTTTTAAAAGTAAAATCGTAACCGAGTTCGTGCTACAAAGTTGAAAGTACTTCCATTATTATCTCAATATCTCAAATATGATAATTGATCTTAACAACTTTATCTCAACCAATTTATTTTCAGAACAACAATAACAACCTAATTTCAATAGTTATATATATACACATATTTTCTAAAGCATTCATAAATTTAACTTAATTTCATGTCAAATCAAGTAGGTAATAGTGTTGATAGGGTTTTATTCATATTTAATGTTCCACTCTATTGTCTTTGAAGGAGGATAAATGTGGTGAACACAAACAAAAAGACTCATCCACTTCAATTGAAAAGTGTGATTTAGTTTATGGCATGTGCAGAGTGTCACGTGGCACATTAATTTCACAGAAAAATAAGGATGCATGTGTGGTTCAAATATGATAAGATAGATCAAAAGGTTGCTTACATTATTAGATATATATATTAGTATATAGTATACTGACTTGTTTTTCACTGTTAAAGTAAATTGAGTTAAGAAAGAAAACAAAGTTATTTAGCTGATATTTTTGTATGTCAGATGCTAAATATTCATTATGATTGGATTATATAGCAAATTAATTAATATTAGTGAGACTTTGTGTGATAGAGTTTGTGATAACAGTGCATGTGATTCAGATTTGAATATTTTGTGATATTGGTTTGGTGACACAATAGTTTACTCTGTGTGTAAACTAAAGAAAAGAAAGAAGCAACTGCAATTAATGCATTCACAAGTGATTGCAGAAAGGAAAATGCATAACGAAAACTTGAGGTAGTTTTTTACAGAAATCATGTGGTTTGAGTGCAGTTTAGTAAACATGATAATTAAGAAAAGAAGAAATGTTATGGATTCAAAGAGTTTTGTCAAAAGGTGCATGTGATGGCATTATGAGATATGGATTATTATTAGGATATATATAACTCATATAGCTTATCATCATCAAACCATGTGCCATATAGCTACCATTTTCCCATTGGTCATTATGCTACTAATTAATTTCATAAATAAATATATATTCATTCTTACTATAGTTGATTACTAATCATGCCATCATCATCATGCATGTCTTCACTCTGCAAAAAATTCTATGTTCTCATCCATCAACTTGATCAATATGAATGAATATTAATTGGAGGAATCTTTTTGGTTTTCCTTTTTGTAGGACAAGTATAAGCTTCTTTGTAATTTGATTTGGTAGGATAAATTTACAGTTTTTATTTGGAAGATTTTAAGTTGGTACGAAAAAGTTATGTTTCAACAAATATATTTCTAATTTTGTAAATGAAAAAGTCTTGTCAAATGGTTAGGAAAAACTCTTTATTTGATTGTTGCAAGATTTGAGAAATGTTTATTTGTTTGTTTCTATAAGTTAATACTAAACAAATGATTAATTACACACTTAATGTATCACTGTCACCTCAAACAATTATTATTATTATTATTATCTTCTACAATAGATAAAATATATGATGAAATTAATTTTGTTTGTTGTACACATGTGATATGTTTATTTTACATTTCAATAAATATTAATATTTAGTCAGCATCTAACTCCTGATCGCGTGAATGGAAGGGTGAAAAGTATAAGAGAAAAAAAAAAGAAATATTTGTATCTAAATCAAAATCAGCACTAATAAATATGAAAACAACATTTAAATATTTATTATCAGTTTTCAAAATTTTGATTCATTTGAACAAAGATTTGTAACTAAGAAGATATCAAATGATTACAAATAATTAAGAATATATCTATAGATTTTTGAGGTTAAGGATTACGTACACATTCATTTGTTTTACTCACTTGTGATTTCCCGCCCCCCCCCCCCAAAAAAAAACCCAACAAGTTGGCTTGTGGAACATGTTACTATAACAAAAATAATAATTTGTGCCATACAAAAGTAAACTTATCTTTAATGATTGGATCATGTGCTCACCAATGTAATTAATTAGCATCACCATGTTTCTCTCCTTCAATGCAAAGGGTCAAACCTTCATGATCAAACAATACATACCCCAATACTGTTTCAATCCTCAAAAAAGAAGCTCATTCTTTTGCTTGTGACATGAGATATTGCAGATATCAATGTTTGAAAAAGTTATGTTTATACAATTTTATCGTATAAAAGTTGCACAACAAAAAGATGAGAAGAGAAGTGTCAGATAAGATGATTGAAGTGATAGAAAGAGACAGAGGAAAATAATTTATTCTAAGAATAATATAATTCTTATCGGTAATGAAAAAACATAATTCTTACTAAAGCTTAATCGTTGCGTAGATGTAGTTCGAAATAATAATAAAAAAACTGTATTGTGCTACTTAAGGTACTACCGTACGCAGTATAGTGTCCGTATTTTCTAATATGTACGATGCCGTATTTCTTTCAATACACAAGTAGGAGATTGTGAGAGAAAATCAGGAACCGAATCACTGCAGAACAACACCAGTTTAGAATCAAATCGATGTAATAAAACTGAAGGAACCTTTTTTGTATAAATCTAATATCTTCTTAGTTAGCCCTCTTCATGAAATTAAACATGGTATTATGGATAAAACGCATCACGTATATTTCCGGTTACGGTGTAGTACAGATCCAGGCCAGCATTTATTGAAATGTTACAGTGACAAACAAAAATAATGGGAAATATCTGTTCTAATGAAATTTGATGAGAAGAGTATAATACAGAGACCTTTAATCTCAGCCGTCAAATCTAAGCACTTCCTCGGGCGATATAGAGACCTTGAATCTCATTCATTGCACCATTTCTGTAGCAATCTACAGCGTTAACCAGGCCAACGCCAAATTGCCAGGGAGACTGTGATTCCAATATGGCATGTAGTGGCAACTGGCGAGTCAATATTCAAGCAGATCAATCTCTTTTAGTTGGTCAATCCTTTGTCATGTGATCTGCATCTTCTGCAGGAGGTTGTCTGTTTGCAGTGGTTGTAGATGTTAATACTTCTCTTGGTTCCTGTAAGATTACGGATCAGACACAGAATTGTACAATTTATGAGGTTATTATTTTTATGCTCGTGGTAAAATTGAATCTATTGTTTTATAGTAAAATTAAAATGAAATTCACTCAACAACTAATTATCAGCGCTTACACTAATATCCATGTTTCATTCACTTTATTTGGAAGAAATAATCACTTATTGTAGCATGTATATGGTGGAGAAAATGCAGCTTTAACAAATAAATATTAGGAAAGAAGTCAAATACTCATGTGCAATAATACCTTGTCTGAATTTTCCTCGCTTATCTCATCATTGTTGAAATGAGCAGAGCCTTCATTATTTTCTGTCTGAGATGTGGATGTAAAATTCTGATTTCCCTCGAAGTCTGTACTTAATAAGTTACCATTTACCACTCCAGATATGGAGGGATCAGTATCTGAACCCACCAACAGAGATTTTTCAACAGTTAAATCATCTCCAGTTTTCTCAAGTGTCACGTGACTATCATCTACTTTAGTCTCTCTGGCTGCTGTTTCCATGGCTTTCCTTTTTTCTTCTTCTTCTCTTTGTTGTCTTCTCCTTGCCTCTTGCTCCTTTAATTGCTTAAATCTTCAACACAACGAGGAGTACAATCACAACAGATGAAAATAAACCAATGGCAAATGCAATGAGTGTAACTACCTATAACTACTAACCTATCACCAGGTTGTGGCCCCTCTGATGTTTTCGCACTTTGGCTGGCTTCTTCCGCTATTGTGGAATTTAGCTTAGATATTGACTTCTGAACCTGGCTCCGGTCATTTTTTATGATATCATCTGGGACTTGCCTCACAGGATTTTTGGCACCTCCTAACTTTTGAAGCCATACTTGTTGTCCAGTGCTCAATATGTTATTTGTTAACCTACACAACACAAAAAACAATGGGTAAATATAGATATGGGCTAAATAATCAAAACCAACTGTGAGCTTTACCTATACTGACCAGTAAAGGCTAAGACCAGAAGGAACTGAGAGAGCAAAGTAACCAATCATTAATGGAAGGAACTTGGTCAAGACTTGAGAACTTTTCATGTTGGGATCAGTAGGCTGAAAATTGGCACGGAAAATTACAAATAACTCAGCCACCAACGTAAATACAGAGATGCCTTTTAATGTGCAGACACACAAAGTAAATCAACACAAACAGTTTTCTTTAATTCTTGTAGCAGAGGGGAAGGGTTGGGTTACATGACATTGGATGCAAAGTTAATCCGGCTGTATAGCCACACTATGGATACAAAATTGACAAAATTAAAACATAGTGTTAAATTACCAAGCAGCTTGAAATGTGTTCCATTTAAAGCTATAATAGAGAATGGCTAAAACTTTTATAAAGCACAAGTTTCATGAATAAAATTAGGACGCATTTAATTTAATTGTACATGCAACATGATTGACCTGTGATGACTGCATTATTTGGACAGATATGTACTGAGAGACGACCAGCAATACTGGCAAGACCAGATAAGCCAATGTATCAGACCATCCAAGGGGAGGGGCACCATCCTGAAGAAAGAGTAAAGAAAAAAATCACTAAAGCATAATTCACATTTAAATCCACCTAGAATCTGCAATAAATCACCAATAATGTGAACAAAAACCAAAAGAAAAATATAGCAAATATCATACAATAATCTAAAACAATGAGGGCGAATCAAAATAAAAAATGATTTGTTCCACTTGACAAACCAAACATTAACATTCATTCAATTGTTGAATTCGACAAGAGAGAAAGAGAGGTAAATCTTAGTTGGTCCTGAAAAAATATAAGCTCTTCAAGTAGTGCTTAATAATGCGTGCAACGTAAATACACACCTATCCTGCCTTTTTTCATTGGGTAACCACACTTGCGGATCAATGCACACACACCCGCCAGCTTATACTAAAAATATATGCCACAACGCAGTTATTTTAACAGAGTTTTTTCACACGCAAATATTTTACCTAATATACCCTCTGTTATTTGCATACCCCCAAAGGTTGGGGTTTCCCTATATGATCTGGTAACTACTGAAAGAGAGGTTTTCATACAGAAGAGCGGGCACAAAAATTAGAATAATGGATAGTTAGGCTTTCTCCAATTATAAAGAATGAAAACAATATCAAGTTGCCAACATGGTAGAGCCTTAAAAAAGGTGCAAACAGAAAACCACAAGGTTACATAGCTAAATATTTATGACATGAAATTTTACTTTCTAAATGATACACTCACCACAAAAGGAAAAAGCCAAGAGATACCACTGCCATTTTGACGAGCTGCGATTGTAGTTGGACCAGCAAGAGAAGGTATCCAAAAGAAGCCTTCAGTAAGGAGTCCCTTCATATATCAGATCCGACAAATGAATTACATTAGCCATGAAAGGTATGAGTCATTTAAAGAACAAAAAATTCCATATTTAACTATCAAATTAAAAATCAACATCATAACCAGCATACCTCGTCTGCCACATTTGAGAGGGCTCGATATAGCCCAATCCACACTGGTATGGTTGCGAGTGTGGGCAGGCATCCTAGTAAAAAAAGAAGACATTGACAAAAGAGTTACCATCTTCATGTTTTCAAAATTACATAATGCTCATAGTTCCATTTATTAACCTAGGAAACATTATAAGAAAAATTGTTGAAATAACTCAGGATTCAGGAAACGATAGGAATTGTGATGTGAAATCCTTGGAAGGCTCAATTCTCACAGCCAAAAGGAAACATCAATAAACCTTTTGCAGCATGATAGAATGAATACCTGCTAAAGGATTAATGTTGGCTAGTTTATACAATCTAGCAGTTTCAAGTTGAAGTCTCTCCTGCAAGAAGCAATAAATAAATCTTCAAGTTTGAACTATTTTTAAGGAATTCCATTGGTTAAGAGCTTGCAGAGTCAAAAGCTAACATTGTGTTTGGAATCCTCAAAAGTAGAAAATTATTTTATTAGATTCCAAAATAATAAATTCTGTGTTAGGACCAGTGTAGTAAGTATAAAAAAGGGTTTTAACTGATTCAAAATAATTTGATTTTTCGTTTTACAAGGCAATCCAGTAAGGGTAAAATGAATCAGTTCCCACAAATCCTGCTAAATGTGTCAAGATTCATAAAAAATGATAGAAATCCATGGATTTTAAAAATAAAATAAAATCCTATTTTTTATCATTTCAAATACGATTTTTGATTTAGAAATCCAATCAAATACTATCTTTTAACATTCTAAGCACACAGTAAAAGAAGTACCAACAATGGAATCTTATCAAAATTATAGGAGCTTATGCTGCCATGCCCCTCTACCAGTGGCAGAGGGGGGAATAAGGACGGAGTCATGCTTTAACAGTTAAAGTTTTCAGGCAATGCCTAAAAATTTATACAATGGTAGTTCCCACAGTGGTTTAATTGTTATAAACGAGATAGTATTGGAGAAAGTAACACTTCTAAAGGCTAAATACCTGATCACCAGCATACCGCTCCTGGATAGCCTTTATTTGAGGTTGCAAAGTTCGCATAGCTAAGGCAGATTCTACCTGTGAATAATCACTCAGATTTTATTTGACACAAACATGATGAATATGATGTAAGAAAGATCATGATATGAGAATACTATATCCATTACTAAGATTTTTAACGTCAAAAGCAATAATAGTTGGTTCAAAACCACAAAAGTACAAGATTCAAAAGATCATGGAGTCTATTGATCACTGTCAACATACTTCAACAACTGCATACAAACCTGCTTTTTGGTTAGAGGAAAAGTGGCAGCTTTTACAAGAACTGTGAGCAGTATAATTGCAAAACCATAAGCATATGGGACATGCAAAGCAGAAAGCCCATCCTTGAGTACCTGAGAAATGCAAATTACTTCCGCTCAGAATTACTGGACAGCATGTAGAGGCAAAAGTAGACCAGTATGTACTTGTTCTAGAACAACTTTGAGACAAAAATAATTATCTAACTCACATGTAACAGTAAATCGCAAGTAAGCTATGTCCTCGCGTTAATCTTCGTAATACTCTACAACTATAAAGTGCAACTTCCTTTGATTGTCTTTTGCCAAGTTTTTTACAGTCTTGTGAATAAATTATCGTGTATAGTAAGGGGAAGAGTTTACCACATTGGCCATGGTGGAACATGGACAAAAAAATTGACTGAATTTGTCTAATTAGCAATCTCCAATGCATCAGTTCCAACGCTAGAACTTATAGAAGACGAGATTTCAACCGGAACAAAATTACTAAGAAAAAATTATCACCATAAATCTAAAGTTGTTCTTAGCAGTGTCACATTAAGAAGAGCCCAACATAAAAGTATAGTGCATTAGGTAGGAGAGACTCGTCCAATTCAATGTGGGATTCCTAACATTGCCACCATGAGATGACTTCACTCATCCATCAATATTCGGTTTGCACCTTAATCCAGCTCATAGGAAGCTCTTTCCGTGACCCAACACTCAGCAAGAGCATCAATTGTTAGGACTTAAGCATGAGAGGAGAACTCAACCCAAAAAACTATTCCATTAGGTGGGATAGTGCACAGTTTAAATACAATATTAAGTAGCTCATCCTACACAATGTGGAACGCCTATCAGTCGTTCGTTATATGGCCCAGACCTAGACCAGAAAATTACATCACTAGAACAAATGGAAACAATGATATTTCAACAATTCTCAACTACAGCAGCAAATACCACAGACCATCCGCACCAGAAGCCAATCCTACCAACCAATAACAACAACTGCAAACTATAGAGAGCTATAATCTTAATCTTACTTTCCCATTCAATCATGCTAATCAAATTTTCTTCAAACACGGCATTACCTTCTCGCCAATAACAAGCTCCGTCCAGCGCGTTGATAATTCAAATTACAGTTTCGATTTCACGCACGGAGAAAACCAAATCAAAAATCGAAGAGTTCGGTGAGTCAGAGAACAATACCTTGAGAACCGTCTCCATGTAATTAGTGATTCCGGAAAGCCAATCGTTGCTCTGTTTGGCGGTGGCGGAAGCAGCAACCGTGTCAGAAGAAGAAACGGCGGCGTCTGCAATCGTATAAAAAAGTCCCTCCGCTCGACCAAACAGTTCTCTGAGCAAGCCTTCAGCGTCCTCCGGCTCGGGCAAGAATTCGGGTTTGAATCCGAACCGGGCGACGGAGAGGGAACCGCGAAGAAAGTGTCTGGTCGAACCGGAGAAAGCATGGGATTGAGGACGGTTGGGGAGGCGGCTCGTGCTCCGGTTCCTGAACGGAGCAGAGACTATGTTGGGTGCGCAAGGTAACAGAGCAGCTGCCATGGTATTCGGTTCGCAACGAACCGGGCGGTTTGAAGGAGGAAGTAAAAAACCTAGTTACCGGTTTGGTTGAAAGTGAATTTAGCAGGAGCTCTGAAGTGGTAATGGAGTTATGCAGATGCAAAATTATGGAGATTTTGTTGCAGCGCACACCTTCGTTCTTCCCTTTCTTCTCCTCCTTTCTTGGGTTTTAGAAAATCCAAAGGGCCCACCCATATCATATTTCACAACTACAAAAACAAAAATAAAAATAAAAATATCAGACATTTATCGTTAGTGTTCTTAAAAATAAAAAAAAAAAATCCTTTTTTCCAAACTATAATTGATGTACATCGGAACCCAATACTTTACCACCTTTGCAACGTGACAAAAAAAAACAATTTAAAATGTAATATTTTATTTATTGTTCTAAAAATCTAATCTAAGTTAGATATATGGAAGCACTGATACACCGGCAACAAAAGTCAAAAAATTACGCGTATGACTTGAGCCCCTCATTAATCTGGGCTTATTTGCATAGTTTCTACGTGGATTGGGCTGACCCCAACCCAATTGAATCCATGGTATGACGATTTTTCCTCCTACACCCCAATTTTTTCTTTATGCACCATAATTGTTGCTATAGTGATTGGATGTATAATTTCAGTAGAACTCAATTTTCTTTTCTTGTTTTCAAAACAACAAAATTTTTTCTTCAATTTTTTTTATTAAAACTGGAAAAATTAGCAGGATATTTTCTCTAGCTTTAATCATAAAAGTTGAAAATCTTGTATTTTTTTGAAAATATTATTATGTATCAAATTAAAATGATTAAAAACTCAACTCGAAACAGTTATGAATCCGTGTTGGAAAAGTGCGTTTTTGATTAAAGCAGTAACTAAAGCATTTTGAAGTGATAAGAGAAGATAGGAACATGAGGTCGAAACGGCACGAATGAGAAATATCTGAACTTCTTCATTCAGACATCATATTCCAAACAAAAAGTGTTGGAGTGAGTAAGCTCTGGAAGTTTCACAATGGCAGCAACCATAGCAGCAACCATGGCCATAGTAAACACCAAGAGCCTAAACGTTCAACTCCCACCTTCAAAACCCACCCTTTCTCTCTTTTCCCATCTCAACCTTCCAAAGGGTCTAACCTCCACCGTTAACGCCACCGTGTCAGCGACAACATCATCCATAGCGGGCACTGCAATCGCGGGGGCAGTTTTTTCCACCCTCGGATGCTGTGACGCGGCTTTTGCGGCGTCGCAAATAGCCCAGATAGCGGAGGGCGACAACCGTGGGCTTGCGCTGTTGCTGCCGGTGGTTCCCGCCTTGGCGTGGGTGCTGTTTAACATTCTGCAGCCGGCGCTGAACCAGGTGAACCGCATGCGGAGCAGCAGAGGGGTCATGGTTGGGCTTGGGCTTGGGCTCGGCGCCTCGGGCTTGGTGTGGGGCCCGGAAGCGTCAGCGAGTGAGATGGGTCTGATTGCGGATGCTGCGGATGCTGCGGATGCTGCGGCGGGCAGTGACAACAGGGGTCAGCTTCTGCTGTTTGTGGTTGCACCGGCGATTGTGTGGGTTCTGTACAACATTCTGCAACCTGCACTTAATCAGATTAACAGAATGAGATCAAAATAAGTATGGGAATGGAAATTTGTATCGCTTTTTTCATTGTAACTTGTATCTACCTCTCTCTATGTATAAAAATTATTTATCTATGTATCAATCAATGTTTAATTCCTTTGATTTCTTTTACTGACAAGCGAGCACACTGTTTTTGGTTTGAGAATTTTCTTTCTTGAACTCGTGTTAAACATTTACTTAACATGTTAAGATTTTCAGAGAAGCTGGTAGATGTAGAGTCTTATGGTGCAAATACGTTAAGATGTTGGTGCAAATTCTTTAATGTTAATTTCCTTGCTTGTGTGATAATGAACTTCAGTAAATCTTGTTTAATAATTTCTTTTATGTCGTGGTTGATATCTTTATCTGAAACTTTCAGTTTTTAACGTTAATGTTTATTTCCACCAAGGTTTCTTTTGAACGTTAATGTTCTTTCCATAATACCATGAATAGAAGAAGAAAAAAGTTAATGAAGAGACAGTCAACTAAAAGAACATGATATGATTGCCAAAAAAAGGTACAATCAAAATCGTAAAATCTAGGCATACGAGGAATTTGTAGTAACATACATATTATAGTAGTAATATATCACACTGTTCTCATAATTATAATTAACCTGGATCGTGACACAAGTCAACAAAGAACAATTTGGCTCGTAACATAAATGGCCAACTTGCTCAGTAAAAACGCTTAAAAAATGCCAAAATACCGTCGTTTTGGAACGGCAAGAAAAAAAGTGAAAGAAGCTAAGCTATGTAAGGACACAACAAAAACGAACAAAAATACCACAGTTGTGGTTAGTGTCCTTTTACTTTTCTTCTGCTCGAAGGTGTTGTTAATCAGCCAGGCTGTCTGGGACAAATTCCTGGGACTGGCTTTCAGAGGCTATTATTTTAGCCTTCTTAAACCAGCTTGAGCTTCTGAGAACGTCATCGATTGACATTCCTTTTGTTTCTGTCAAACTGCACAAACAATGGTTTCAGACTCGTCTGCAATGTTAATTATGCAACATGATTCATGAATGATGATGAACCACAAAACAAAAAGAGACATCCCGAAAAACTTTTGTTGTCAGCAATGATGCAGAGATGAAAGCATGCAAACCCAGAATTTAAAATTAACAATTTTGAGCGGCATAGTTTCCACTTTTATGTCACGGATTATCATTCTTCACCAACATTAAAATGCCAAGTAGGTGAACTTCGCAGCAAATATTGGGAATACCCTGCTCAAGCCATAATCCATGAGATGTGAATGGCTCAATTGATTGTGAATAAACCATTCATTTAAATACAAATGTGTACGATGAACTAAAATAAAAATGAAAAGAAAAAAAGTATTTTCAAATACCCTCAACAGCTCTTATTTATTCTTTTGACATGTAAATTGCAATATAAATAAGGCCCAGAGAATATAGTCAGAGTAATTCTAGCTATACTATGTTTACTTTAACTGAAGATAACGTTATTGCTCAACTATAAGTTCAGGTCAGAGTTAAAGTCATTGTCACATTTATTATTAAAACGTGAGTTTCAAGATTTGATGGAATAGAATTCCTCGTGTCCAAATAAATTTAAAATGATAAAAAAAATAAGGGTAAGAATGGTAGCAGAAAAGAGAGAGAGCCACGATTTAATTTTTTGCTGAAAATTGTCATTCAAACATGCAAACGACTTGTAGCCAAAAACAAGAGACAAACGACTTTGCCAACTTACATCATCATTCAGCAGAAATAATTAACTTACCTTGCTTTTGAGGAACTTCTTCCACCATTTTCCGGACTTTGCCCTCCATATGAACCTGATAAAAAAATGAAAGAAATTGATTCCAGATTGTCTCATCACTATTTTCATGAAGAAACGAGATAAACTGAACATAGCCATATAAATCTTTAATTCAAGCTTGTCACCGACGCCAACATCAAAATTCAAAAAGCATAACAGGATAAATGTTCTAGAGGAAAACAGTACGATACACAAAAGTAGTTAAACTGATTTTAGTACCATAGTCTTAACAACCAAGTGAGATAGCAAAGCTTTCCTAGGTAAACACAAGATAAGAAAAACCAGTGGTTATCCGAAATGTCCTGAGTACTATGTAGTCGTCAGAAAAAGAGTTTCCAGAACAAATGTATAGGAAAGTGGTGAGCTACAAATATACATCAACTATGTTGCCTTAAACATAAAAATAACAAAGTAATAACTTAAGAACATAAAATATTCTCAAAATTAGAAGGGAAAATACAAGCTTTCCTCAACTTTAGGAATTACAACATTTTCAACCTTCATAAATATGATAATGTGGATATTTCCAGATCCTGGAACAAAACATGTGAGGAGTAACAGTTGATAACCAAATTCCAAAGATCAATTAAAAAAGTTAATCCCAACCAACTCAACAGAAACTCACTTATCCACTCACCCCTTACAGATTGAAGACTATTTTATACCACATTTCATCAATTTTATTAAAACGTAAAGGCACACATATTTAATACATATATTTCAGTTACCATCTACGTGAGAATCTATACCTGAACTGCTATCTCCATCAGACAATAGTGGATTATCTGATGGAGTTCTGGTGCTGGCACCAGAATTACCAACTTCATTGTCAGAGCTGCTGCTGCTGCTACTATCATCCTTGAAAATTGCTCCTGATAACAAGCTCTTCTTTTGTGGTGTTTTACCCACAACTCCACGAACATTATTCCCGGAAGCTTTTCCTGCTTTACTTTGAATCCTTTTTGTGGAACCTTCCAGCTTTGAATTTGATACAGGAACATGTTTTCTTTGTTTCTCCAAATCCATTTTTTTCTCAGAAGCTTTGACACGAGTCTTTTTGTTTTCTTCAATCACAGTCCTGTTACCAGACACTTTTGAATCTTGTCCACTCCTGTGTGCATTTGGTACCTTCTCCCCAGGGTGAATCCTTACATCAAGCTCTTCCTTTGATGATAATTTCAGTGAGGAGCTTAAATCCTTAGCATGAGTTTGTCCATTTGTTGATTCAATTTGGTGAATTTTATTTCTGGTCATGGTCTCAATAGCTTTCATCTCTGTTTCATTCAACTTGTCAACAAGCATGACATCTGACAAATTAGCTTCACCTGGCTGTTTCCGGGATAAAAATTGCTCGTCAGCATTAACCTTTAAAGTTTTAGAAGGTGCTTCCAAATTATCATCATCTTTCTCTCCGGTAGACTGTGTTGAAAGCTGCACTGCATCAGAAGGTTCAAGTTGAACGGAGTCTTTCTCCGGTTCCGTATTTGTTTTGCATGATTTCTTAGAGGACTTTGTGCTTGCAGAGTTAAGTTTCTTTGTCACTGCAACTGAAGATTTGGCTTGTGTTTCACGGTCAGAAGATGATGGTGAATTCTTACTATCACCTTGATCTTTCAAAAGCATATTTGACATACTCTTTGAGATAGAACTCTGTTTGTCATTTGACTTCTTTCTCTGTCTCTTGCCCGTGTGTTCAGCACTCTCAATGTTAAAGTCAATTTCCTTATCAGAAGTCCCATGCATCTCCTCCTGCTGTATTTTTCCACCTATTTGATTTAAAGGGTTCTCCTCCGTCTCTGTATTTCCTGATTTAGGATCACAATTTGTTGCACCAAGGGACTTCATAATAACAGTTTTACTCTCAGAAGCATCCACATGCTGAATACCTTCTTTAAACGGGGAATCTCCACCTGAATTCTTATCTTTTTTCTTCTTCTTCTTTTCCTTCTTCGATTTCCTAGATTCAGTTGTTCCATTAACATCCACAACTTTTGAAGTCACATTTAATTCTCCAACTTTTGCATCTGAGTTGTCCTGGTTGGATGGTGTGGACTTATCTAACACCATTAGCTTAGGATTATTTTGTGGTGATAACTCTCTTCCTTCCTCAGCTCCTTTAATCTGACCAGCTTCATTTTTATCATTATCCTCAGTCAGCTCCATATGATCGACAACATTAGCAGGGTGTTCTATTATTTCAATATCAGAATGGTTGTTATAGTTTCCTGTTGTTTTTTCTGTAGTTTGAATGTCTTCTTTGCATGCATCGGTTCCAGTCTCCATGTTGTCAATAGTAGTTTTGCCCATAGTCATATCTGGTCCAAAAATAAAAAGAGATCAGTAATAAATTTTCAGTATTCTAAAATAAATTTCTTTTATTAATTTGATCTCAATAATAAATAAAAAAATAGCAAACTAATCTTAACATGGTACAAGTTAGCACGAATAAGGCTGGAACTTTACTATGTTCACCCTTTCCTCAAGTAGTATCACCTTTAGAGAGAGAAATTTCCTCCTGATCACCCCTTTGAATGCTGGAATGATCTTCTTCTTCAACGTTCCTGGAAGAAGTAATTAAAGGAGTTTCATGAGGATTTGATGAATTTTTCTTCCCTTTCCTCCTCCGACCCAATATAGTTCTGAGTGTATCATTGTCACTAAATTTTTCAGCTGATGATTGGTCATCATTACTGTTTTTAATCTTCTGTAGGTCCTCCAAATCATGATGAGAAGAAATGTCTACATTAAAATCATTAATCAACTTGGCCCTGGGCAAACTTTTGTCTCTACTTTTCTCTTTGCTACTCTTCCTCTTTTTCTTTGTAGGAGTTTCTGCATCTAAAATGTCTCCAGTTACCTTATCATCCTTGTATTCAACACCATACCTATAGTTTTCATTCTTAAGTTCAAACTGATCCTTCAATTCTTTCCTTTCCTCATGTGCTTCATCAGACTTATGCGCTTCATCCTTCTGAGCAGCCGTCTCCTCCTTGAAGATTTCTTTAGAATCATCGGACAAAGACCTCTTCCTTTTCTTATGCTTCTTATCTGCACTAAGTTCAGGTTCTGAAGCTTCTTGCAATGACACAGCAGTGTTAATGTCATTCTTAGTGTTACTATTGTTGCAATCAGTATGCATATGCTCCTTCAAAACATCAATTTCCATAATTACTTCCTTATTTGCATTCTCCAAAGTTTTAGCTACAACCTCAATATCCTGCTGAATTGCACAATCACCGAGCCCAACAACAGAAGCATCACCTACATTTAAAGTGTCATCTCGAAATGCGTCTTCTTTTTTCCTTTTACCTTTACGTTTTCTACTCAAATCTGATACAGATTTACTATTTCTCTCCTTGCGTACAACACAAACACCCTCAATGCTTTTATTGGTTCCATCAACCTCATATTCCATAGCTGAACCTGGAAGATCATTATTTTCGACAGATGATTTAACACCTGTATCCAACTTTTCAGCAGCTCCTTTGCCACTATGTTGTGAAACACAAGGACTACGAACAGGAACTTCTGCATTCTCAACTGGTTTCTTCTCCAACTGCTGCAAGTTGAAATTGCCAAAGGTGGACACCCCCTTGGACGGAGAACAGATACCATTATCACCACGACCAGTCAAAGCATTACTTACAATGCCGAGAGTGGCCACCTGGTAATTCCGAGAACACTCCCTCACCACAGTAGCATCCACACTGACCAACCAACTCTTGAGGGTACCAGTAAAGGCACTTCTCACAGGCATTGAATCTACAAGGTGATAAAAGTGCCCCTCGCGCTCAACCTACATCAAATTAAATAAAATTGGATTGTAAGCAAAAACAATACATAGTGAAGAAAACAAAGCGTGACTTGAACAGAAGAATATGAAATACCTTTATCCCATTAATCTGAATTTGCCCTATTTGGGGAAAGCATGAGGGGTGTTCCAACAGAATACTCCCTACATGCAATTCAAATAATTCAAACAAAAGATCAGCAATGTAAACTAACAGTGAATAGTGTTACATTAAAAAACAAATAACCAAAATCCATGGATTGAGAACAAAAACTGTTAACAAGAGAAACATTTAAAGGGCATAACCAAAAAACAATGTCAACAATCACTGTCTAAAAATTGAAGAGAAAAATGATTACTTTTGAGGTCAGCGACAGTGTCGTCGTAGGCAACGAGGAGCGCGAAGCGGGTATCGAGGTTTGTGTCTATGTAAACGACGTTGGTGTTGTGAGTGGCCATGTTCGTTCATAGGCTCGTGTTTTGTTTTCTCTTCTGAGGTTTATGGCGCCTCGCCACAACTCTCTTCAGGGTATTAGGTCATATTATTTTCTCCATGAACTTTTATATATATATATATATGCAAGGAAATTCTTTTTTCCGAAATATCAATTTTATCTTTTAAATATAATTATTAAATTTTAAAAAATTGTCCATTATTTTTACAAATTTTTTATAAAATCAGATATCTCTATTTTTTCTCTTTTTCTTTTCTTCTTTATTTATTAATAATTATTCTTTTATCTGTTCTTATATATTTCACTTTATTTTTTAATAAATACAATTTTAATATATATATTAACTTAATAACATTATAATATTATCACCTACTAATATAATATCATACATTTTAAAAAATAATATATATATATAATTTTAATATATATATATTAATTTAATAATATTATAATATTATCACCTACTAATCATGCATTTTAAAAAATAATATACACAGACGTGATAAGTACATGTGTTACGCTATATATATATATATATATATTAGCTTTTGTAATCTTTGGTTTAAGATTATTTTCAATTAATATTTTTAAAATTATTAAAGTTTAGTTGATAAAATATACTTTGAAGTTTTAGTTGGTATAATAATATACATAAAGGATAAGATTAAGAAAAAAGTCTATGGCTAAAAAGATAGATGACTTCAATAATTGTGATTTTTTTTTTTCTGGATAATTAGTGAATTAGATTAAATTTGAAATTAAAATTAAGAAATATATTTGGAAGCAGTAAACACTGCAAAAAATTGTAAGATATGATTATGATGAGATATGTAGCTCAATCAGAACGATAATTTAAAAATATTGAAATTTGGTTTAAAAAAATAGTATATGAATAATATATGAATAAATAAAAGATAGATTATTCAAATTGTTGTGAAAGATTTTTTAGTATAACGGTCAAATTGTATTAAATTTGAAATTAAAATTAAGAAATATATTGGTTTATGTAACCACCTCATAGCTGTTTTTTCTTCACTTTGTTTACCTATTTTATCCTTATTGATATAAATTATTTTATTATTTAATTTTTTTAAATGTTATAATTATTTTTTCAAAATTTTAATTAATTATTTATAATAAAATTATTTGGATTTCAATTAAAATAATTCAATTAAATACATCATAGACAAAGTAGGTGGGAAAATAGGTCAGTTCGGCCAAGGACCTGCTTCGCTGCCTTAATTTTTTTTAATCTATTTTTAATTTTTTTTTTAATTTCTTTTAATTTTTTTAAACTATTTTTAAATTTTTGTTTATAAATCTATTTTTTATGTATAAATTTATTTATATAATATAAATAAGTATTATTTTTAATTATTTTTAATTTTAAATATAAAAAGATTTAAAAAAAATAAAAAAATGGGTTGATTGGTCCATTTTGGTTCATTAAACGGACCGGGTTACAACACTCCATTTTGGTTCATTAAACGGATTCATTAAACGGACCGGGTTACAACATATTAACGTGTTACAAATTTCAATCCGATCCACTCTTTTTCGTGAAGTGGCGGCCTGAACAGCTTTGAGATCCCTAAACCACAGTTTGACACAATTTCAATTCTAACTTAATGTTATAAAACATTGTCTGACATGTTAACACAGTGTTCCACGAAAGATGAAAACGAGTACGAGATTTTCAACTAAAATCTAAAGAAAGAAACCTTAACTAGTTCATCACCAATGGTTTATTCATTCCCATACACAACCGCGAAACTAACAAAGCTGATGGATTAAGAAAAACAGTTACCCCAACTCGGTGTTTTTCCAAATACACCTTCATCTGTTGGCTTCAAACACAGATTTTCTAAAATCTCACAGTAAGAGAAAAGCAAGGAATGACAGCAGAGAAAACCGGGTTAAGCGATATGCCAATACACATCATATCAGTTCAACAAAGTACTGAAAATGTGAACAGAAACAACCAAAACAGAGGAGTAAAAAGAATTTATAGACCACACAACAACTGATACTAAACAACATTAACATGAAATTGAGGAACATAACAGATACTTGGGAATATCCTTAATCTGCTAAAATCTGCATATATGTATGAGATGAGTAGCATCTATGTTTGCCTAAACAGCAGAACCAAGCATTCTTCTGTAAATCTCTATTCCTTCTTCGTGGACTCTTTGCGTTGTCCCCTCTTTCGAATACCCAAACAGAACCACAGTCGCCAAGCATCAACAACAAATTCAGGTAATGAACATGCAACTGCCCAGAGAAGGGTGTGTGGCCAATATGGTGTGCATCGAGGTTCATAACCAATCCATCGCACACCAGCTTTGGCATAGCCATCTGTTGATGGAACAAAGAATGAAGATTTCCTTATTGATGCCATCTTGGTTGCCACATATAAAGGAACCTGCATCAGAAAAATGACAAAGATCATTCATTGCAAATATATGGAAACTCTTTCACACAAATATAGAAGAAGAATGTAAGATGGAGTAAGGAAAAGGGTAATAGCCAAGGCCATGAAGAATATTCAAGTGCTAATGGTCAATAATTGAAGCCACGTTAACTCAAAAGATGCTATCATGTATTGCTCTATATATATTCATAAACAAAAGATTGATCAGACAATGTTGGTATGCAGAGCATAATAATAGCAAGTACCTCAGAAAGACCGAAAATAGAATGAATGTCATACAACACACGTAACATTAAAGCAAAACTTTTATCAGGTTAGAAAGTGTCGATAATACTCTAAATGCCTTTTGAAGTTGCTACTATGTTCGGATGGTTGAAGAAAAATACACGAAGATACAACCAAACGTACTAGAATTTTTATCAGGAACAGGTTCCTGACATATCTTCAACTTTCAGCAATTTATTGCCTCATCCAAGAAAAGGGTATAAAGGGGATTCATTTCCGTTCACTTTTGTCCAAGGTTTATTTATGTAAGTGAAAAAAAAAAAGAGTTATAACTTCACGATTTGTGCCTCAGCAAGCTTATGCTTTCTTTTCATCACCGTATCCAACTAGCTTCAATTGAAATGGTAATTTTTTTGAAGAAAAAAAGTCAGTACCACAATTTCAGCCATAAAGTTAAGAATTTTGGGTCTCCTATGGCCATATCCATTAGATATCCAAAATTCTCACAGTATTAATCAAGTTTTTAAAAACTGTTTCACAATAGCAATTTCTGCTGCAACTCAAGGTTCTTAGGGTACCAGCAGCTGCAACAAGACCAGAACTGTGACCGAATCAGCTGCATCGAGAGGAAATTTCAACCGCAATACCAGGCTTTTATATTAAGAATTACAACAAAACTACATCCATTACCACGACCACAGTTCTAAAAATTTGAAAATAGAGCAGTTCAGCTAGAATACACATCAATAAATAAACTAATTGGCAGAAACTTGATTAGGGGAATTAAGCAAAAATGAGAAAAATGACAATTTTTCACCTGAACAAAAGAGAAAAAACACTAAGCAAGTAAGAAGCTAACATGAACAGTTGCACACCCAAAAAAACAGCACGATACCTGACACTGAACGTCAATTCCACTCTTCTTGTATTCAACATAGAGACATCTGGAAAACTGATCGATGTACCTGAAACAATGAACACAACACACAACCTCAACAACCAATAAATACAATAAAGAGAGAACGCAAAAACCAAGAACAATGAACAACGAGAACTCACGCTTTGGTGGCGGCATAAACAGCATAAAGGGGATCGGAAGGAATGACAATAGCGGCACCAGAACCAATGTTAACAATCGCTCCTCTCTTTCTCTTCAGCATCCCCGGCAGAACAGCCTGCGTGACCTTGGTGGTTCCCACAACGTTAACCTTAATAAGGTTATTGAGAAGCCCCTCGTCGACTTCATGGAAGAACCTGGCGTAAGGGTACGAAACTCCCACATTGTTAACCAGCACTCCAACGTCCAACCCCTCAATCGCTTCCCCAATTTTGGCCACACCCTCGTCCAGATCCCCTGAGAAATCGACCACCACGGTCTTGACCTCGGTTTTCCCGAACTTGGCGACGATCGAATCCGACACGTCTTTGAGCTTGTCGGGGTTCCGACCGACGAGTACGAGGTTGAGGCCTTTGCGCGCGAGCTCGAAAGCGAAGCTCTTTCCAATGCCGTCAGTGGGTCCAGTGACGAGAGCCCAAGATCCGTACTTTCTGAGGTTTTTGGGAGGTCTGAGGAAATTGACGTAGACCCATCTGACAACAACGAAAGCCAGTTTCAGAATCGTGAATAATCCGACAAGAAAGAGCAGCGCGAACCATAGGGGTTGAACCCTTAGCCTGGAGATTATACAGCATTCCATTTTAGGAATTTTGATGGTGTGAATGATGAGAAAGATGATGATGATGGTATGGCTCAGGAGAAGTTTTTGGGCTTATGAGAAGAACAATAAGAGCATCGAATTTATTATGATGATGACGGTGAGTGTGAGAGACAGGTGGTGAAAGGGAAGTGTGGGTGAGGTAGATGAGCGGAAAACCACCAGAATTAAGTAGAAAGTTGGCGCAGTACGGTGGCATTCATTGAATATTCAAACCCCAACATTGTTTTGCACACTATACAATGTGACGAATCGGTTGTTTCATAAAACTACACCTCATTTTTCAATAGAACATTGGATATGAATATCGCCAATTGAAAAAAAAAAAACATTTTTTATTATGGGTAAATCGTGAAACCCAAAAAGTTTTCAAATTTATTTTTTATTTTATTTATTGTTGAAGCTGTGGACGTGTTTGGTTTTGGGTTTGTTTGATTTAGGGTTTGTTTTATTGAAAGTGCAGTGGGTGGTGTAAAACTGGGAGTGGATAAAACCATTGAAAGGTTCGTATTATGGTAAAGCAGAAAAACATTTAGTGTAAGTACATAGTACGTGTCTTCGTTCTACACACGCCTAAGACGTGGTTTTTGTGTTGTGTTGTGTTTAATGGGATAATTATGATTATGATTATTGCAATGATAAATAGTACAATAAATGCACCTGTATTACAGTACTTATTTAATGGAATAATCAAAATGGAGCAGAAAGACCTTCACATGAATTTTGTTCAAAACAGAAAAGAAACAATCACGTTACATAAATAGCACATGGACATTTATATACGTATGGTTTAAATTAGCTTATTCTTCTGTCATTTGATTTAACTATTATTCACTAGTTTAATATTTTAAAAAATTTGCTTAAAAACTTTTGAACTCACCTGTATCTAACGATAAGTTTGATATACAGAATTTGTGTTTGTATTTTACTTCTAATAACATTTTAAAATTATAATGCACAATCTACCATTAAAAAAATGTCAATGTAAAAAGTAAAACATAATCGAACAAAAATATAAAGAAAACAAGCAAATATTAAAGAAAAAAGTATAGTCTGAACCAAAAATTTTAATACCATTAACAAGTTTTTCAAAGAAAAAATAACTATGAGAACACAACAAGAATAAAATCAAGAATAAAATCTGAGTCAAATTACACCATTGTGACAACTACTCTATCCAAATTTTTAATTAAGATTTATAAATATATTACTCAACTTTCTAGTTCATTCTTAATATAAATTCTAAACTTACATTTAAATCTCAAACAAAGTTATTATCCAGAAACCATCAAATTTATTGTCAATAAAAGTAAAGAGTTTGAGTTGCTCACGAAATACACCATGATGTGATGTTGGTCACATGTAAAATAATTTTTTTAAATAAAATGAAATATTATCTGCATACATTCAAAATACAATTAATATAAAAGAAACGATAAAAAATTGTTGTTATTATAATTATTTGATTTTGTGATTAAAACAAGGATTTTCTTTATTCAAAACATTTTATCCATCTCTCTTCATCCTCGCATACAAAACAAACATTACAATATTTAATTTTTTTTATCTATATTCCATATATTTCGAAATAGTTGATAATAAAACTATGTGGTTAAAAAAAACATCATCAGATCCATAGAGTCTTTACATACATCCATTATATTATCTTTTTATTTTGCATAATTTAGATATGAAATAAAATATATATTATATTTTTATATTAAATTATCACCTTTTTTTCAAATAAAAAACACTTAACTTATGAAACTCACAGGATTTTTAATCTGATCAACCAATAAACTTTAATGCTATCTCAAGTAGCATAAATTTTCACAATAAATTGATATCCTATGGTACAAGTGGAGGTGAAAAATATTTTTAGTTGAACAGCTGGCTCTACTTAACCACATGGTTGTACAAGTTAACCAGAAAGATGGCAAAGCAAATATTCAAATACTACTAAATTAAGTAAACACAGACCAATCACAGTTAAAAGCAATAAATTAAGTAAACACCATGGGAAGTAGGTTAACTTCCAAAAAGTAAAATTCAAAAAAAAAAGTATAATTATTTCATTAGGGACCTCACATGTCATATTTTATTGAATACTTTATTGAATACGAATATATGTCAAACACAAATAAATAATATAAATTAAAATATCATGCATCATATATCATTCAGAAATGTAGATCATAATACAAATGTATCAAATACAGATAAATAATATAAATTGAAGTAGCATGCATCATAGATCATTCAGAAAGACTTGGTCATTTGTACTATAATCTTAACTTATGATGTTTGGTTCTTGGGAATCAGATGCAGCTAATGATGTTTTTTTAGCTTTGTTGGAGTCCTTGGAGAGTCCTTTTGCACGAAAATAAAGAAAATAGCGTAACATGTAGGAATCCATAAGTGCAGGAGGAATTGCCCTTATGGAAACCCTTGCACAGAATGAAGAAAGTATGGCTCGACCAGTTTTTCATACCCAATCCACCTTATGCATGTTTTGCTGTACAATTCTGGTGTTGGCACGAAAACTGAGCTCTTCATTTTGGTCATTTTTGTTGATACAAATAATGGAACCTGTATGTATGTCTGTATAACTCAGCACCACATCAAAAATGATCACAAACAGTTATATTGTAATGTGATATCTATTATTTGATTATGTTCTAATTCTTGCATGCATATACTATTAGTGTGTTTTAATTTTACCATTCAGAATTATAGTTGAAAACAAATTAAAAAATTGTGAGTACAGAAACTAAAACGAGTTAAAAATGTATTATGTTATGAAGTGCAGCAAATAGTTGTAGTATGCAGAAACTAAGTACCCTTTGTACAATTTCTCCTCCTAGTTTATGACTCAAACTATACATGAAAATAAGTTACTTCTTTATGGCCTTGTCCCACATAAATGGATGGTCCTGTGATTATATTTTTTAAAAATATTAAATATATTTCTAATCTCTAAATTTGAATACAAAATTAAAATTTTTCTAACTTAAATTTTGATACATCTTAATCTTTAAAATTTAAAAATATAGTCTTCATCGAATTTTGTTAAATTTCTTTTATCTATATTTTATATCTATATTTTAGATTAACATTTGAAATGCAATAATATGTATTCATTTGGAGATGTTAAAGAAAAATAAAAAAATTATATTTATTTATTTTTAAAGTTTCCTTATCAAATTATATCAAAATCTAAAATATGAATAAAGTGTTTTCCACTGGTAATTTATCGATGCTACTTATAGTGAATGATGATACTCTAAAACCAAACAATTAGAACCTTAAAAGGGTATGAAAGATGCATGATGAAATAATTTCAAACAGAAAGTGGAGAGAAGATGCAAAAGAGGACCACCTGACATTGGATATCAATTCCTTGATGCTTATATTCCAAACTGATGCATCTGGAGAACATTGCAAGATATCTGAAAAACATAGCAAGTGCATCTCAGATCTGGATTCACAATTTTTCATTCAACTACAAATAAAATCATAACTCGGATAGTGAAAATATCTCTGCTTTAAACATCAACATTTTCTTTTTATTTTTCAGTTGGATTGGTAAGAAAAGGACTAGATGAGGTGTTATCTTGGGTAAACTCCTTGAAATATCTGTTCAACATGATTTAAGATGATATATTCAATTCTAAATTGAAGAAAACGCAAAGGATATTTCCTCATCAAAGTCTAGATCATGTGCAAATGAAAATGAAGCCACATTTCCATTCTTATCATAGTTTGGACAGAAAAAAGAAAAACATAAAACTGAACCAATTAAAGTGAGATTTCCTATCAAACAAAGAACATTCCCACCTAAAAAAGCTAGCATGTCCATGATACATGGAATTGGAGAATGGAACAAACTTAACCATGAACCAACTTACCCTTTTGTAGCAGCATAGAGAGTGACTAGAGGGTACGAAGGAAGCACCACGGAAGAACCAGAACCAATGTTCACTATAGCACCCTTTTTCTTCTTGATCATGGATGGAATCACAGCCTTTGTGATCCAAGTTGTTGCCTCCACATTCACTTTCACAACAGCATCCATAAGCTCCGAATCAACTTCATGAAAGAATCTTGCATAAGGGTAAGCCAAACCAGCACCATTAACAAGCAAACCCACATCCAAACCATCCATTGCTTCCTCTATTCTCTTAGCTATTTCTTCTCCATCAACTTTCTGCATATCTATGACCACGAACTTCACCTCAACGCCATGTCTCTCTCTTATTTCCTTCAATGTCGCCTCAAGTTTCAGAGGGTTTCGACCAACCAAGAGAAGATTGAGTCCCTTGGATGCCAGTTCGAAAGCCATGGCCTTGCCAATCCCATCAGTGGATCCAGTGATTATAGCCCAAGAACCATATTCTTTGAGGTTCTTTGGTGGCCTCAAGAACATCACCCACACCCACTTGAGAAATTTGACAAACACCTTGCACACACAAATGAAGCCTATAGTGCTTGTTGCCACAAGAAACTTGTCCAACCCCTCCATTTTCTTTCAGCCAAATTGCAAGAAATCTCACGACTTTCTTTCTTTCTAAGACTTTAACCCTATCCGCATCACAAATGGAAAAAATAAATAAAATCAGTGCAGTTTAATGTTTTATCAACCTTCATCCATATGATTTTTGTTCTAAAGTATTTAATCAGCTCAAATATTGTAGAATATCAATTTCTTAAATAAATCTTGGTACAACAAAAGGAATAATAATTATTTTTGTTGTGGACATAACAAATAGCTTGTATTTAACAAATTCGAGACTGCTTAATACATTTGTCATTTTTCTTTTAATATTTTCATGTATCTTATATAATAAAATATTTGCCACCAAGCTTAAAATGAAATAAAATAAAGTTATATACAAATAGTATGATAATACACTATGTACTTTTAAATATTATTACATTTTAGTATTGTTATTTTTTTTTTATCATTGTTATCATATTAATTTATTATTAATATATCTAAATGTAGGGTTAAATAATAAAAACTAAGCAATATAAATAGTGCAATAATTACACTATATGTCAAATCATCTTTGTAATTGATTAACTGTAAATAAAGGTTCAGAAATATTACAAGGTCGCAAAAAATAGCGTGATTTACTGAGAATTAATTCTAGCTTGGAAATTACAGAGAAAAGTTTATGAATCTGATTGTTATAAATATTGTGTATTCAGGATTATTGGATTGCAGCACCTAAAGAATAATATATCTGTAAGATTTTTCTTACAAGTACTCCTATAGTATAATATATTTTTATTTTCTGATAAAGAAAAAACAGTATATACAAATATTTTTTAAAAATTAAATAAAATATTCCCAACAGTTTCACAATAAATTGGCAACCAATAATATTGTTATACATTTCTTTCATTTCCCTCATGTCAGCTTCTATATTTCTACTACCAACAATATAAAATATCAGCTACATTTGTTTTAAAAATGAAAATACTATTTTTTTACTATTATCTCACTATTATTTTAATTTTTTTAATTCAGTTCTCACTATTTTTAAAAACCTCAAATTAATCTTATTTTTAAAAAATATAATTAAATGTATTTTTTTTTATTCGACGCTACCGACCTCACATTACAGTTATTGTCGTTAGACAACTCAGCCACCATGTTGAAAAACAAAATACACGAAATCATTAAAAAAAAAACAAATTGAGACTTTCATAAGCCAAAACAAACTTCAAATAGTGTCTTATAAATTGTTACAAGTTATTAAAATAGATTTTCTAAATAACTTGACTGAATGAAGTTTGCTAAACATTACGTATGAAATCAGAGGATAATTAATGATAATCTTAGTAAAAGGTGCATCCTACCTACTACATAAATGAAATGTCAGATCTACCAAGTACAGAATAAGACAAAAACATTTTGTTTGTGTGTTTGGTTGGATAAAGTGATTTGTCAATCAATGATGTTATTGATATTTTTCAAAATGTTCAGATTTTCTTTTCTTATTATTTTTCTGTTGATTTTTTAAAATATATATTGATGATGAAATATTATAAAAAAAAATACAAAAACAGAATACAACCAGCTATCAACTCAGTTCATTCCTGTCACAAACTAAAACAGCAAATATCCATCACTCTAGATAAAATATATTTGCATAAGTGCTAAATTTGATACCAAATAATGCAAAACCACTTCTAGAGACATGTAATTAACATCTTTCTTTCACAATACTGTTGTTGTTACAAGTAATTATCAGAATGAAAGAGATAACATATCATGAGAGGAAGGTGGGTGTTGTTAGCTTCATACAACATTTTGATCTCTTTCTTGTTCCTTGTACTCTTTAAATGCTACACAAACACCTGGTTCAAATGAAATTAGTATAATACAAGCTACATGCCAGAAAGTACATGGTCCTAGCCTAACTGTACGGATGCTACTTATGCTTTATAGATTGAAAATAAAAATGAAAAAGTCAGAAAATACTGTTACTTCTTCCTTATATCTCCCCCACTTTCCTCCACTGTTCATCTTCTATGGACAATGAACATAAATGTAGTCAGAAAAAAACATATCAGTAATTTTCTTTTTTTAAGGCATTACCAAACTAGAGAACTTGTGTAAATAAGTGTGGTAACAACTAACAAGTCATAAGTCAGTAGTAGTATCACTGCTACAGCCTGAGCTCTTGAGAAGATGGTCCTGGTGAAAAGGATCATCTGCACCATGCACAGAACTCAACCTTGGGGAAAAGTTCCACCCTGTCATTTGTTCCAACTCATATTCATTGGATCTCAAATTGGAGTCTTCTTGGAACTTCAGGAAGAACATCGATGACCAGTAATCTCGTGCCAGGTTCTGCACAAGTGGAATGTTCAATTTAGATGAAAAACTGTGCAGCAATGGCTTGCCTAATTTTAATGGAAAAATTTAGATACTCGTGTGACGTTGTTTGTAATGTTGTCTAGATTCTATCTTCATTTATTTCTCATAAAAAGAACTGAGTATGAACCTCAGGACATAGGTTGTCAACATAATAGCTGAGATGTGAAAGTTCATAATGATGTCTAACATGATCTTATTTGGAATGTGAGAACATAACATCACTCAATTTTAATCAAGGGTGTCTCCTAAAATTGTGTTGAGCCTAAGAAACTTACAGTTCTCATCAACTGAATGATCTCGTTGAGTGCATTTTGGAAGAGATCAAGGCGCGCTAGGTTGGAAGTAGACAAAATTTCTTGTTTGCTTCTATGAGAGATATTCACCTCCATTGCCGCACCTGTAAAATTATATTCTAGCAATAATATCAGAGAAAGCTCCCATATTTGAAGGAAAGATTGCAAAACATTCAACTCATTCACTGGCACACCATGGATGAGACATACGAATGTGTTAAATCAAATAACTGTGTTGACAAAAGGATTGAAAGAAAACTGATCTTACAGTTCTGAATATGGCAAAAACTGATCATTGTGGAAATAACCAAGAGAAAGGATGAAAGAAGGAAGCCACCTGGAATAGGAATTACACACCTGCAACTATGTATTTCTGAATAACATGTCGTGCCATATAGATCCTTCTCACGCAGTCATCTTCAGGTATTTTACTAAGCTCATACACTTCATCAAAGAAGTGCACACTCTCCCCAGCCAAGCAACTGTATATATGTGAAAACAATATTACTTTTCTTTTTTTAGTTTAAACAAAGATAAAAGAGAAAAATATGCATACTTTAGTCCAACTTTGATGTTTAGATGCAAAACTTTCATCAGAATTCCTCGAGAGAAACTATAATTCGTACAAATATCTACCAACATACTGGTGTAGAAACAAAGGATGTTTTACCTATCAGCAAATGCCATAAAAGATTGCCGGAATCTCTTATTCAAGAGAAGCTTATCCAATGGCTCATTAGGATCTATCCTTGAAATTGGTTCACTTTGTGCTAATACCCCACTATCAGGTATGCCCAGAGCCTGGCTCATTGTGCGAAATTCTCGGGTTTCTCTTCTCCTCAAGCTGATTTGTGAGAGAAGTGGTTGAGAACTTGATATTGAAAAGAAAGCAACCACAAGTATGCTAGCCTTTGAACAAAACCCACATAGAATGGAAGTAAATAAAGCATTCACAGAGTAATCACTTGGACTTAACTTCCAACGTATTGAAAATGTCTGAGATTTCATAGTATTGAGACATAAGAAACGGTAGGAAAGCATACCACAACTAAAAGCAGAAATCTAGAGGCAACTTCAAGCCATGAGATATTGTCATAAACTTCATTAAGTATGTAAGCAGTAACCCAAACAACTGCCATGATAAATAAGCAAAGATAAATCATAGAGATCACCAAGAAAAAGCCTTGCAGAAAATATCCATTCTCATATTTGATAACACTACTTTGAAAATAAATAAGTCGATACAGGACCGGGCAATGCAAAATGAATGCGGTGGTTTTTACTTTAGAAAGCCATGGTTAAATGTGATTAAAAAATTGTGGTTGATGAAGAAACTATAAAGTATGAAGTCTATTTTCAGAAAGTGAACAATATTGTCTTTAGAGTAAATATTATGTTTAAGGTAAAGCTTCTGCAAAACTAGTTGTCGGAGCACACTAGTTAAAGAATATGCGATATCTGTAACATTTGCAAATATGAATTTCGGAGTGAACATTGATTATGGTATCACATTTTTAACTTGGATGTTACACATTTAGATTTAGGTAGAAAAAACTTTCTTTTTTTCCTGAAAACAGAAAACCTAACTTACTAAGAAATTAAGGGCTAATTCATCTCCTTAGTAACACATCCTTAGAGAACAGGTTACTAAGAAGCTAGGAACATCAAAATAAACAGAGAAATAAGGAGTTTTTTATAAATCTAGAAAAAGGTGTACCAATGGACACAGCTGATACGAGTATTCCCCGCCAGAGGTCTTTGAGTTCATCAAACCTGAATTCTATGTGATGAACAGCAGTTGTAACTCCAACCAAAATAGCAATATACACTGAGTGAAGGGTTATAACTGGGATGGTCCATTGAGCTCTCATGTGACAGCGACTGCTTAGAGGCTTCATCCAATGGATAACTAGAGAATGAATGAATAATTCTATTAGAAATAAATAGGGGAAAGAACATAAACAAATGAGACAGGATTGAGGAAAGAAAGGGAAGTGGGTTCTGGCAATCACTTCCATAAACTTCACAAGATGTTGAGAAAATCATGGACATTAAGCAGAAACACTTAAAATAAAATAACTATGTCAACTGAAGAGACAACAAAGTCCAGCAAAATTTTGAAATACTAGATAGAAGGAGATAAAGAAAATGAAATTCTATGGATGAAAGTGAAAAAATTACACCGGCAGCACTAAATAAAAACTAGACTGATAAGAAAATTAAAATTAATTCAGATTCATACCAGCAGCACAGGCAATCCAGGGAAGTAGAATAAGTGGAAGAAATATATATGATCTTATCAGTGGTAAACGTCTCCTGAAAGATCAGTAAAGGAGGAAATTAAACACCCAAGCCATAAATGAATGATGACTCCTTTAGCACCAGTTAAAAATTGCAGTAAGAAGTATCGACAACAAAATATTATAGCATCTCGAAGTAATAGGCAAAGTGCCAATTAATTATGGCCAATCATGAGTACAAATAACCGCATCAGTAAAAAATCACAAGCCTCCATGAGCTCAAGTGAATAATAGTTTCACCAGTGAAAACCAATCAGACAAACAGAATGTTATGATCATATAAATTCAACAGGTTGGTTGCCATGTGTTGTGGTTGTGGAAAATACACACTGACTGCTTTAAGCTGTGGATCATGAAACGAAAAACTTCTCCACAAATTAAAATTAGTTTATGAATAGTTTAAAGATGATCTTTTAGAGGAACTAATATGGGAAAACTTCCACGAAATTGACTTATGAATAAACTAATCTTTGTTTATGAAGAAACTAATCTTCTCCTACAAGTGTTTAAGGAAAAATTTGTTTGAACAAGTCCACAGCTGATGATTTGTCCATAACTTGTTGAGTTCATTTCAGTAAGCCCTCCAATATCTATGACCACTCATGAAAAATAGCTTAGACTTTAATCATATTTCCTATTCTGATTACCCAAGAAAGTATACATAAGAGTTTACAAGATAAATAGTTACCCATTAAGCACTTAATTAAGTTGTTTAATCCAAAAGCACCCTAAAGCCATCATTTTGACTTTAACGGTTAACAGCTAGACAGTCAGAAACTTCCGACAAGATGTCACTTACTTGACAAAGATAAAATATAATTGTGAAGCCTGTGTTATGCGACAGCTTAAGAGCAAACCAAACCCTAGTGGACCTTCACCCCAGGCTGAAAATAAACAGGAAAAACATGATTAAAGTGTTCCTCTTTTCAATACGTAAGCATAAACAAGTCAGAAAAGATGGCAAAAAGAAAGATAACCTCCCCATAGGTAGCACGACCGCAACCAATGCCTCTCCCCAAGTTTCAAATAATTATTCGATATCTGCATAAAAAACAAATATACAATCACTAAGCTTGAGAACAAGGCAACGTTGAGTTGATACTGCAGTAACACCAAACTACTTCACAAGTTGGGATTGTTTAATTTAACAGAAAATAAATGACAGAGACATAAATAACCCATTTCTACCACGAGCGATAGAAGAAGGAAGAAGCTGGCAACAATTTGAATTACAGGTATCCAGAAGCCACTGCCTTTGGTACGAGGAACCTTGTGAACTATGAAGGGAACTATGCACCATAAAACAAGCCTGAAGAATAGAAGCCAACCAACAGCAAATGCATCATAAAACAAATGTCACATATGATCTGTTTAGACAAACTTCTTCGTAACCACTTTCAAAAAGTAAAATGATTTTCACAATAAGCTAAGATAAGTTTGTACATAAACTAATTTTATGAAATTATTTGATACCATAAAAGTAATTATAGTCTAAACGTATATCTCATTTCGAAACAAATGATACCGTAAAGACGAGCCAAAAGAACAAACCAAATCACCCAAAAACAGGAATCACATGAATCATCAAAGAGAGAGCCCCACCAAGGAAACACCCTTAATCAGTAAGCAGATCAGGTAGGGGGAAAGAAGCAATTTTGCTTCATAGGGATGGAGGGAAACCAAAAGGGTATATATAAATAAATACAAGATTTCAACTTTTTACTGAAGCTCAAAACTCTTAGGGTCATAAGATCAAGCAGGTAAAGTGGCAAATTTGGCACAACAAGAACGACCCGTTACACACGAATAAGGGCAAAGAGAGAAACTTACACAGTGAAGGAAAGAATGGATAGAGCAATGGCTATATAGTCTGTGGGGCAACCTCCTTTGACGGCGCAACTCGGCATTCTGATTTCATTTGACAGTTACAATCTGCAGATTCAGAGTTCAGAGTTCAAACAGTTGCATTGAATCGAAGCTGCCACTTTCCTGTTCTGTTCTGTTCCTCCTTAATTATGCTGAGAACACAGTCCTTCACTCCCACGTGATGTTTGTTTCACCACAATTTGCTTGCTTCGGAATTTCCCAAGATATATATATGACAGTCCTTTTAAGAATTGTTGTTTTATTCGACAAATACCAACCAAAGTGTTAAAAGACCTTGACTTGTACGGAAATCATAAACCAATCTCTTACCAAATCTTCCTACTCAACCCTACACTATACTTTCATAATTAATTATGCTTTGTTAATTTTAAAACAATCATTTCATATACATACTCATATATTACAAGATTTCTTTAAAAAAAGTTCATATAGGCAACAAAACTTTACATAAATTGAATAAGGAGTTTATAAAATTGAAAAAATAATTCATATAAACAATTTTCTTTTATTTATAAACAATTTCTTCTAAATTTAAAATAAGTAGATCTACATTAAAATAATACTCCTTATTTATAAACAAACTTTAGTTTTAATTCAAAGTTTATGATACTTATTATAAAATAAATTATAACAATACATGTAGACCAAATTCTTTTCCTAATATCAATTTAATTTCCTTCCTTTCTTTTTTAAGTTTCTCAGTTAACTTTTTTTTTTTTTATTTAAGCACTATCTGTAAAATTTAAGACAACAATTATATATATAAAAGTAGCATGCTTCATCTAGAAGCACACGTGTGCGGTATTTAATTAAACATGGCTAATTCAAACGTTTCGTGATTAAATTCCATCATCACATACAACTTTTCAACACAGCATTCATTTAAATTATTGATGGAAGACGGCTGCATAAAGATATTCTGTAAAATAAAAAGCAGAAACTGGGAAAGTTTAGCAATAAAAACACCCTGATATAAAATTAGGGGTAATATAATAATATATATTTATGGTTTATTGACGTGCAAAAAGATTGACATTGATTCATGTAAGTATGTTGCAATTCATAAATAACACAATACAATACATGAAACAACTAAAACAGGATTCATCCATCAGCTGCACTATTCACTTCACCCGAGTCTCAAGAACAAATTAATAAGTATTAATAAGATTTTGAATCAATCCCATCAACGAACACCTCCTTCTGTAATAATCTTCCTCTATGGGCCAAAGCAAAACCATTTTTTCTGCACCAAAAAGATGAACACAAATAAGATCACGTAATTGAATCTGCATTGAAAGGAATTCTTGTTGCCAAAATGGGTATATCTCAGAATGCATCATCCAAGATTATATGTCAGATCATCAAAATTGAAAATGGGCATATATATATATATATATATATATATATATATATATATATATATATATATATATATATATATATATATATATATATATATAT
>Ga0099822_1000445_pt1 | contig 37604 bp, 21 predicted proteins | sample CowpeawhiteBW_FD_76839 | JGI IMG/M metagenome (GOLD analysis project Ga0099822, IMG submission 76839) | Root nodule microbial communities of legume samples collected from California USA - Cow pea white BW | ecosystem: Host-associated > Plants > Roots > Nodule | place: USA: California | collected... | reverse complement strand
ACCGCATGAGATTTTACTGCAGCCACCGGTTTCTTCAAATGAAGTCCACAATGATGGCGCGTCGAATCACAGGTGATTGCAATTTTGCTCTCTCGTGTTTGCGAAATCACTGCTATACCTAATTCGACGATTTTTGGTTCAGTAGAGACGCTGAGCAAAAACAAGATGTTTCGAGAGAAGAAGTTTTGCAGACTTTGCAAGTTATTGCATCTACTGGGAAGTTCTGGTATGAATTATTGGAGTACCGACTTATGTTCTCTGGCAAATTGTTCATAATATATGATAGATAGGGGCGGTGTTTGTGTATGTTTTTTTTTTTTTTTCCCTTGAACTAGTTATTCACATTATAGAGTTAATCCTACTTTCTTGGGACTTGGTAGTGTATTATTTGGGCACACTTCAGGAAGCACGTGTAAGTATATAGTCATGTTGAGTTTGGAAATAGGGTAGAAGCTACAAACTGTAGGTTCTGTTCAGATGCGTGAGATATGATGTAGCACTACCGAACATGGTACTAGATAATATACAGGACATGATATGTCTTTGGTTGTGATTTTAGTCAAAGACAACGGTTTGTGCTTGGTACTTTGAGTTTTAACTCGAAACACTTTTAAAGGTGCCCTGAAAGAGAATGGAAGAAGGCAGCAGTGAATTGTTTTGCGTTATGTTTTTGTTTAAATTATTACTTAGGTGTGTATCTTTTTTTTGGTTCCTTAGACTGCACGTGTGCACCTTGCTTTTGTATGAAAAACAATCTAGCCTGTCACTAGTCCGTGAGAATAAGTTATTTCTAGGTTCAAATATCCTTACGGCTCTTTGGTTTTAAAGAAGTGTCTGCTTAATCCCAACTGTTTGCAATTTCAAATATACTATCCTTTTGGCATTTAATATCTATGTAGTGCCACTGCGAATTGCAAATGGAAATGGATGATGTTTAACTGAGGCGGCCTAGTTTTCAATAATGCGAGGCTGTTATTTGATGGTCGGCACAAACTCAGCCTCGTTCATTGAGTGGTCTTTTGATAGTGGATTTAGTTTGATCAGTTGAAAAACATGAGGCACAGTATTATTGCTAATGGCATCAAGTGAATTAAATTAAATCTTTTGCAAATCAATTGGAGCAAGAATTGTATATAAGCGGGGGTACTAATTTACTACTTTTCTACATTTTCATTTATTATTAACAATGTAATTACAATGTGTTGCGATGTTTGAAACAATGATTAAGTATGGTTCAGTTACCTCTTTTGGTTGCTTTGGTGGGCTTAGATTGTGCCCAGCAAATGCAGAAGTATTTAGTTGTGCTGAATCACAGCACTATTGTGTGTTCATAAGCTCAGCCTGTGACAGGGTGTTGGAATTGTTGTGACATGTTTTAATGTATATTTGTTAAGTTCAGTCTTTAGTATTATCCTCTTAATTGCTTCATATGTTGCTCAAGAATCATTGTGTACTTTATACTGTATGACTTTTAGGCAATCTTGATATTTGAGCATTCATACATGCTATCATAATTTTCTGTTGAATTTAACGCTTCTCAGGATCTGTAGCATGCATGGCTATCTGGGATTAATTACCATGGCTAAACTTAATGATAGTTGACTTGGACATGGATCTGTATTTAAAAGGCTAATGTGATGGAATTTTTGAATAACAGGCATCACTGGGATAAGTTGAAGATCATGCTATCCTTTCAGCTGAAGCAGGTATGGGGAGGTATGCTAGCATATGCATTTTTATCTATATTTTGTTGATTCTTAGAGGTATGGACGTAAGGTTTTTTTTTTTTTTTATTATTTATCTTTTTGTCTCAGTTCACGCAACTCCTAAATTTATTATTCATACATCATAGTTTTTTTTTTTTTACAGCATATATTGTATTTTTCACGCTGATATTTTGTCTTTCTCTCCGTGTTTGAATTTGTTATACAGGTACTGTCAGAATACCCTGAGGCAAAATTGACTAGTGAGCAGCAGTATGCGTCGTTGGGAGAATCCTACATTGAGTTGGTTCATAAACTAGACGAAGGTATCCCATCTAAAGTCCAAACCATTCATTGAACCAGGAATGTTACTATTTTGTTCAGTATCATTAACTATGTGGATCTAATTTCGCTATATCTATATTAGAAATCATTACATTGGTGAATTTCCATTAAGATCTGAAAATCTTTCTTAAACATTAAAACTGCTTTTGACAATAAGAAATAAAATTGTTGACAATGTTTGATAGTGGAACGCATTCTAATTCTGTTGAACTCCGCAGCAATGGTTTACACTGGCGTAGTTACAAGTGTGTGGTGTGCGTACAGTATATTTCTGCGTGTGTAGTTATGGTTATCTACACAGATAAGTTACAAGCTATTTATGGTAATGTTTTTCTTTCCTCGTATAGAATATTTAGTGTTGACAGACAATGGCAATTATTTGGAATCACGTGAAGTTCTTTAGTAATTTTGACTGCCATTTTGTCTGCATGTCTATTTGGGGATTAATTCCCTTCTAAAGAACCCGAAAGATTTTAGAAGAGTACCCCTTGAGATTAGTTCCATTGAGCATTAGGTTGATATTATGTGGTTTAATCCCCTTTGATCTATTATTCGATGTCATAATGATATTGTCTCCAAAAGGGATGGCCATTTAGCTGCTAGAGCAATCCTTTTGGAGAGCTAGTTTCATAGACTCAACCCAGCCAAATTCAATTTTAAGCCTGCAACAAATCTTGAATAGTTAATAACAATATCATCTCTTTTCAATTCATATTTTGATATCATATTGTTGCTTAGATTCTTTGAATGTTTAAGCTGTTATTTACTCGCCGTATTGAACTTATTGTCGATATTATTTGGTGTGTAAAAGTTCCACTAAAATATTTTGATATGCTTTTATTTATGAATTCCAGCTCTTACTTGTTTCATTGAAGGTCCTCCATTTACATTGCAAAGGCTTTGTGAGGTAAATCCGGCTTTCTTCTGTGCATTATATTGGGCATTATTACTATCATGTTTAACATGCTAGCATCGGATTATCTAATGTTACCTTGTATGATATTACATTAAACAGATCCTATTGGATGCAAAAAGCATTTACCCAAATCTTTCTAAGCTTGCTTTAGCTCTTGAAAAGGTATGCTATACAATTTGGCCATGTGCACTGCGGTTCAATTTTTATATTTTTAGAATTATCGTTTACTTCAAAAATGGATAATCGTTCATTTTTATGATTGCTACTTAAGTTACAGATATTTTATGATTGCCAATAACAAAGAACAATTTACTTGACTTCTGTCTGTCTGGTGTTTTCTCTGTAGAACTTATTAGTTACATCTACATTGACAATCTGCACTGATCCATACCCGCAAGCAACAGAAAAAGTTCCGGTAGACCAAGAGAAAGCAAATGAAAAGCAGAATCAGCAATCTGATACAGTACAGAATGGCGTTGAGCCTCAGGTGCCTGACAAAGATGAAGTAATGACCGAGGCTGATGTGGGGGATGATATGACCATTGACATGGAAACTTTTGAAGGAGATAAGTCATCAGAAACCAATTCTGAACCTAATGCTAATAATCTATAAGCTTCGTGGTTAGTGTTAGTGTGCATCTTTAAACCCCTAAACTCTGATGAGCAGAAAGACTTGGACGCTTTCACTTTCAGTGAGCTCCAAATGCTATGAGGACAACGTGGACCTTGGCCATTTTTGGTAAAAGTTGGAGCTAGACATTCTTAGCATTTAAAAACAGAACAAAGTTTCTATATTGTGTCTTTGGATGCAATGCTTGTATTGGTGGAATGAAGGTGAATATCTCACTGTAGATCTGCTTTTAATATGTTCTCCCAAGTTAAATTCACAAACTTGTTCATGAACTTTGGCATCCATGACTTTGTAGTAGCTGCCACGCCTATTATTGAGTGTTTTTTTAACAATGATGGCATCATTAATGCATGTACTGGCAACATCTTGGGCCATCAAATGTGTTTCACTCTGGTTCTTGTGGTCACCCAAGAAAGAAAAGGCCAATGAACAATCTCTCAAAATTTTAATATGTTAAAATAGTAACCAAGAGGTTTTCATGGGAGTTTAAACATGCAACTTATTTAGGAAGTACGTGATTTTTAGACCGACCAAGAGGTTGTCTTGAAAGTTGAAGCTCAAATAAAAATTGATTATTATTTTTTTTTATGATAGGTGCTCCCATATAGAAAAAGAAAAAAGGTTGTTTGAATCCAAAAATAGTAATTTGATAACTCACTATAGGGATAGGGATAAAATGTTAGTAAAAAAATGAATTTTTATTTGTAAAAAAAAAAAATAAAGATTGAAAGATAATGAAAGATTGACTAAGATTACAACGAGCTTATTGAGAAAAAAAAAAATAAATTACAAAAGTAAAAGGTAGTACACTATGTTTTATCGTTTAAACTATTTAAAATATATAATAACACAACCAATTCATAAAAGAATCCCCTTTCGTTTCGGGAATATGGGAATGCATTTTCCTATCACTACGAAAAAATATCCACCCAATGAGACGGTAATTCTGTTTTATTCCTTCCTTTGTATACATGAGCAAATTGCTGTCAAAAGATAAGTTAAAAACGAAATGATTCTTGTTTCATTGAAAATGAAATCTGTATCTCAAAATCGATTTTTTTTTTTTGTTATTTTCAATATTGATGACGCATGCAGAGTGAATGTAAAATGCGTTAGTTAATTTGGAATAAGGGGTGTTGGTAACATGCAAGAACTTAGAAAGGATTCTGCACCTGCGATTAATGGAGAAATGGGTGGCTCCAAGTTTTTTCGTTGGAATACAAATGCAATGACTCTAACATTTCCCCCTCAAACCTTTTCTCTTCCGTCTCCAATCCCTCAATGGCCTCAAGGTATCAATTTATCATATAAGGTTTTTCCTATTTGAATATGCTTTATTGTTTGAATTTTTGAGGGCTACTATGCATTTCTTTTAATCCTTTATGCAAACAATTCCGTTTGGTGTTTCTGAATTATCATTTTATGTACCTTTTCCCATGGCATGTTTGATGAGACTTGATGTTGGTACAATTTCAGTGAATTAACACCTTCATGATAGCATAATTTACATATTATAATTCATCAAATCCAAATTCTTTCAGGAATTTATCTTTGGGGATGGTTTGCACTGAGTTTATGCTTGAAAGTAACAATTTTACCGAAACATTGCAGTCTCAATGACACATAACATTTTGAGAAAAGAACATTAACTTACCTCTGCTGAACAATTTTATCTGTGTATTTTTCATTACAGGACAAGGTTTTGCTTCTGGTGTTATAAATCTTGGTGAAATACAAGTTTCCCAGGTGACTAGGTTTGCGATTATTTGGAGTAGCAGTGCTACGACAGACACTAAAAATGCTGTGACATTCTATAGGCCTGTAGGAGTACCTGATAGGTTTCATATTCTTGGTCACTATTGTCAATCCGATGAAAAGCCTTTAAGGGGTTTTGTACTTGTTGCAAAGGGAGTTAAAATTGCTGATATTCATAATCAAGATAAGTTACCTCCGATGAAATTTCCCCTTGATTTTAGTTTGGTTTGGGGTGAAAATCGAAGAAGTTTGGAAACTTTAGGTGTATACTTTTGGGTACCTGAACCTCCTGAAGGCTACAAAGCCCTTGGATGTTTGGTTACTACCAAACCTGTGAAGCCTTTTTTGGATGAAATGTGCTGTGTTCGTTCTGATCTCACCCATGAATGTGAACCTTATCGCCAAATACTCACTGCTGGCTCAAAAATTCCGGAGTTTTCATTTCAGGTATGGAGTTTGAGACCTCGAGATCGTGGCATACTAGGGAAAGGAGTTTCTGTTGGGACTTTTTTCTGCAGCAATGGGTGGTCCACCATGAGAGAAGATGTAACTGTAGTATGCTTGAAGAATTTGAATCCTGAAATGCAAGCAATGCCAAATTTGCAACAAATACATGCACTTATTAAGCATTATGGCCCTACTCTTTTCTTTCATCCTCATGAAACTTACTTGCCATCTTCTGTGGAATGGTTTTTCAACAATGGAGCACTTTTGTACACAAAGGGTGTATCTGCAGGAGAGAAAATTGATGCAAATGGATCAAATCTACCAGGTGGGGGAACAAATGATGGCCAATATTGGATAGATTTGCCAAGAGATGATAAAAGAGAGCTTGTGAAACGTGGGGACTTGAAAAGTGCAAAGCTTTATGTTCATGTGAAGCCTGTTTTTGGAGGAACTTTCACTGACATTGCAATGTGGGTGTTTTGCCCTTTCAATGGACCAGCCACTCTGAAAATTGGAATCAAGGATATTCCTTTGAGCAAGATTGGAGAACATGTTGGTGATTGGGAGCATTTCACACTTCGCATAAGCAACTTCAGTGGAGAACTCTACAGTATATACTTCTCACAGCACAGTGGTGGTGAATGGGTGGATGCATGTGACTTGGAATATGTTGAAGGTAATAAAGCTATTGTTTACTCATCAAAAAGTGGACATGCAAGTTACCCTCATGCTGGAACCTGCATCCAAGGTTCTGCAAAACTTGGAATTGGTATTAGGAATGATGCTGCTCGCAGTAATCTGTATGTGGATTCTAGTATTCACTATGAGCTTGTTGCAGCTGAGTATCTTGAAAATGAGATCACTGAGCCTCAATGGTTGCAATTTATGAGAGAATGGGGCCCCAAAATTGTTTATGATTCAAAAACTGAGCTGGATAAGGTAATCAATGCTCTTCCTCGCTTGCTCAAATATTCTGTGAAGGGCTTATTTAACAAGTTCCCAGTGGAGCTTTATGGTGAGGAAGGTCCCACTGGGCCAAAAGAGAAAAATAATTGGTTACAGGATGAAAGATGGTGATTCTGTGGTGTTCAAATCACAGTTTGGTGAGTAAAAATTTTGGAGTGTTTTTGTTGCAATTGAATTTGAATGTACATATAGATAGATTCATAGATAGATAGAATTATGCAGTAAGTTTTAGGTTTGGGAGGTGCTTTGTCTCTTGCATGTTTGGCTAATGATTTTTGCATCACTTGTAATAATATATGCATAAATTTCGCAGTTGGATTGATTTCCTCTCAGTTATTCTGCAATATCTTTATTGTTGTACAATGCTTCTTCCGTAACAAAGAATCATGTTCATGCAAATCTTGCAGAAATATAATACTCTGTTTTTCTGCTTTGTGTAACTTTCATTTGGATACAACTTTAGAACTTAAATTGCGGGTTTTTTTTTTTGCCATCATTTTCATTCGACCTTTGTTTTTTTCAACATTTGCTAACTCCCAAAATGCTTATCAGATCTTGGCTATTTTTTTTTTCTTTTTATTTTCTGTACTATTTCATCAAAGCATCTTATTTTATTATTTTCGCTTCATTTTTTTCTTTCTGCATTTTTACTGTCTTCCTGAATTTGTATTACCTTACCTATGCTTTATAACCACTTTTTACATTTGTTAAACTATTCAGGCATTATTAATGAATGGTCGAAAAGGAGAACATAGTTTTTTCATATTTTAATCTTGATCAGTATTTATAATTTAACTGAACATAAATATCTTAAAGAAAATCTCATTGAAATCGTATAAATAAAAGAAAGTAGCTAAAGAACACTACTAATATTATTATTATTATTATTATATTAGCTAAAGAATGTATTAATGTTGATTTACCAAAAGCAAATAAAGAGAAAAACCTTGAAAGTTGAATCAATGTTATAAATATAAGGATCACAAATACTATTAAGCCTACGTCTTAATATACACAAAAACATGAGAACTAAAACATTAGTAGCTTCTATTATAATAAATGCCATCGATAATGACTGAATATAAGAGGGGGTAAGAAGGTAAATAATTGCAGCCACCCAATTGAATTGATTTACAATAAAACGTTCCCGAGAATAATGAGAAGCTCTCAATGCATTAATTAGTCAGAAGCACACAGAAATAGCAGAGTGATATGAGGTATCCATGGCGGGAGAATGAACAAGTGATCAAGTATCCATGGCCTTCTATGTGGTGTGTCTTCACTTACAAAGGGATAACGAAAAGCCAAAAGAATTTGGTTAATGAATCTTCACACACACAAATTTGGTTAAGCACCCACCCTAGAAGCCAAAACAGCTTCAGATGCAAACCAAATAAATTGATAATCACTCACATCATCTTTGAATGGCCACGCACTCTACAAACTCATCCTGAGATCAAAATACGTCTGCAGTAAAGAAAACACATACAATGTAATGGGATGATAAACAGAAGGATTGAAAAAATATATGGTGGTAAGTAAAACCTTGAAAATTAGATGGATGAAGTTCCTAGTCCTATTGAAGAATATCCGGCAGCTTTTCTCTCCTTCAGAGTTGTGGACAGCCAGTCCAAGCCCTCATAAAGACCATCTCCCCGAAGAGCACAAGTGCCCTGCATGTGCCACTTTCTGTTCTTGAGATCAAAGAGACCTAACCCTTCGCATACTTCCCTTGGTGACATTGCTCCTCTCTGAAAAAGAAAAGCAAAATATTAACTAGACTGATAATAATGCAAAACTCCGTAAACTGTTTGGAGGGGATTAGTTTGTTCAGAAAGAATGGTCTGCCAATACCACAATTATTGATAATCATATAGAGTGAATTCTTTTTTTCTGGTGGTAAATGTTTTACGGTCAGGAAGAATCATGAACAGACAAGAAGAAAACATGGCACTTATTAATAGAAAATGTTACCCAGTACAACAGAAAAAACATTTATCTTCAACTTTTTCTGAGAACTCTGAATATTACCAAAAATTAAGAAATTATATTAACAAAATTAAGAATTCCCTCACAGATCATTGTCTCTCACTGCCAATTTTTTACGGCTGTCCCACATATATTTTTGATATTTCATTATAATTCCATCGAACCAAACAACTAACAATCTCCAACTTTCACTCTCTTCCTTCATCGCCCGCCCCCCTCTATTTCTTCTGTAACAAACTCTGGATAAAAGAGAAGAGCTGAGCCAAATACATGATGGTTAAAGAGCTTATTTTTTATAAAAGAAAACCAAGGGATAGGACTAGCTTTTAAATAAAAGTTAAGTCAATTTTAAGACAAGTAGTTTAAGTCATAAAAAGTTAGGCAAACATGGCCTATAGTTAAGTTTGACCCTTTCCAACTTAGACAACACAAACAAAGCGAAAAGAGGTAAAGAGAAATCAATTTTAGATACAGTTTAAAATAACAAATGACAAGGAATGTTCCCACAATAGGATGCAACATGGTGCGTGTGACATTATCTGGGAAAGCCAAATACAAAATAGTATTTTATTAAGTCACTAGGTGAGAAAATCTACATCGAGGAAGCCCCTTCTGTCAACTAGCGCCAAGTTAATTAGGTTGGCATTTCAATTCTAATACATATTGGAAAATAAATTATTGTGAAATTTGACTAACTAACACGCAAGGTGTTTTCTAAATAATCTTGTGTAGGTTAGTTGGATCTATGATGGGAACAAACACTCAGTCACATTTTTACATTTCTCATATGATCCAATCAACATATTAGCTAATCATAGTGCAAATTAGGTATGTGCACACACGTGCCCAAGTGATACAAATTGTTCTGTTGGATATATCGTGCATCATCTAATAATGGTCACACACAATAATGGTGAAGGTAACAGTCTCTGATTAGCTTGTAAATAATTTCCTCGGTTCTACTACACTTGATTCCTCCACATATTTAACTAATTCAATGGTTCTTACTATTTATATGCATTAATAATAGCACACTACAAACTTGTAGCGTATTCAGTAAACAGTGTCAATCAATTCATATTATTTGGCACCAATTTCTTGTTACTCATGAAGGTATCCATAAATGTCAACTCATTCATCCAAAAAAACACAGAAAATGAAGAATGAAGACATACCAGGTCCTGTTTGTTCGCAAGCACCAATATTACACTGTGGAGCATAAACGGATCATTTATGACTGCCTGCAAGTAATCCATGGATCTATTCAAACATAGTTTGGAATAACATGACACATGTGTTCCTGTTTTTTATTTCATTACCTGAAATTCCTGCTTAGCTTTTCCTAGCCTTTCTCGGTCCAGACTATCAACAACATATATCTGCATAAATACATATTTATCAATCTGGCAATTATAGACCTGATCATGTCTTTTCAGTTCAATTGCATAGATGAATGGTTGTAACAGAAGGAAAAATTCACAAGTTCCGAACTGCATGAGTTGTATTTTTATTAAGATAAAATGCATAAAACCATGGAAACTAATTCCTACCAAACCATCAGTGTTGTTGAAATAGTGCCTCCAAAGTGTCCTTAATTTCTCTTGCCCTCCAACATCCCAAACTGTGAAAACAACATTCTTATACTGAACCTTCTCCACATTAAAACCTGCAAAACACCAGAAATTTATAAGCCTCAAACAAACAGCATACAGTTTAGTTCTTTCTAATTTTTCTTCTACTAAACTGAAGTGCTATACTGTAACAAGATTTCTCTGGTCAACTCACACACACCAAGTGCTAATAGATATCCGTCCAATTCCATTAATAAAAAGACTTCCATGCAATGCCGAAACAAAATCTCCATAATTACAAACAAATTCAAACAGACCTAGAAACAAAAAACAAATATGTAGATTACTGACAAGTACACGATTAGCATCCTTTGGGTATCAAGACAGAAATAGCATAATTAGGTTATACTAAGAAATCTGCTTAAAAGAATTGAACTATGTATTCAGAATGAAACCCACCAATTGTAGGAACAGTAGATAAAACTTCTCCAATGTGGAGCTTGTACAGTATAGTAGTTTTGCCGGCAGCATCAAGACCAAGCATCACAACCTAAACCAAGAAAATGTTCAAGAAAAGGCTAAACAGGAAACTCATCCAAAAATTAAGAATGAGTGATTAGAAGAATGAGACTAGGCAACATCATATTCCTTTGCTGATTAATCATGATGATAGCTGAATGTAAACGCAAACTATTCAAAAAGAAATAAATGAAACAAAAATCAAACTTACAAAGAATGACATATTCATGCTTTTACTAATGATTATTGAAATTTCAAAAAAAAAAGGAATGAGGAAGAGACCCGCATCTCAGTATTGGAGAAGAAGGTATCGAAGAGCTTCCGAAAAGTTTGACCCATGCCTCTGTTCTATTCTGTTGCGTTGGATGAAATCGGGAATAATCGATTTGTAATGAGAAAAGCAGAAGATGAATTGTGAAGCTTCGAATCTAATCAGAATAAACAGGTAAGGGATTTCAATGGGCGATTCATTCCCCTACCATCACTCCCATGTTCAACAACAAATTCACAAATCAATAATCAATAATACAAATCAAAATAACAATGTAATCTTCCCCTTTTCCTTCTTACTTTATATACAATAGTTTAAACAAAAGTATTCTTCTATTTCATTTGTTTTCTCGTATGTATACAATTTAAAAAATTTAAAAATAATACTAAATACAATTTCTGATTTTTGAAAAATGTAACTTGACATTAATAATTTTTTTTATTAAGTTTTAAAAAAATGTATATAAACATCACCGTCTATTTTAATAATTATTCGAATAAAAAGTAACAATTTAATTTCAAAATTTATGGATATTTGTAAAAATAAAACATATTACAGAAGAGAAATAATACTATTGAGTTTGGTTGCGATTATTTTTTCGAAAATCTGGTGAGATGGAAAAATTGTAATGGCATTGCAAATAAATTTTCTATAATCCTCCAGTAAAATTGTGAAATTGCGTAAAAGGACTGTGTAACTTTTTTCGGTATTTATTTTTTATAAAATATTACCAATAACATTTTTTTATTATTGTTATTGTTGAATGTAACTTAAAAAAATGAACTTTGAGTGAGATGATGGATTTGTTATTTACCTGGTGATTAAATTGTTGAACTTTGATCTATTGTTTCTTCCTGTCTTTGTTTATTTTCAAATGTTATTTTAAGAGGTTTTATATAAATAGAAAAATACAATAAAATTTTGTTGTTTTGCATAAAATAATTACGAAGAAATTCATTTTACACAAATTGTGTGTTTAGTGTTTAAATGGTATATGTGAATTGTTTTTAAGAAAATATTTACAGGTGTCAACTACAGAGTGTCTATGAAGCAAATTTATGGAACTGCGGAGTGGACTTTCCTCCATACCTAACTCTGCTCAAAGGTGTGGGCTTCACACTTAATTGGTGTAATTTTTCAATTTTAACGTGTCGCTATGATAAAAAGTTAAAAAAAAAAAAAGTCGTAATAAGTTTTATCACCATATGTAAGGTTTTCTATCAGTGGCAATGATAGAAAAGAGCAGAAAGAAATTAAGTACCCTAAGGAATAGTGTAAAAAACTTTGAAATTTCAAGACCAAACTTTTAACCCGACTTACAAATGATTCACTAAGATAATCACTATAATTGTTGCCATTACCAGAGATTTCATACAAAACTAACCCTGATTTATATCTCCATCTCCACCGGTATGATTTTACAAAAACCTGAAATGGTTGGCCTTTAAATTTTTTTAAAGTATTTTGAATTAACTATTTCAATCCCCACGCAATATTATCAAAACAAATACTTAATATAAAAAATAATTATCAATTCATTAAGATATTTAATAATTAAAATAATATTTAGGTAATTTAAAAATGTAAATATTGACATTTTGCCGTCAATATTAATAGAGAAGAAAGATCGACAATAAGAAGAGACAAGGGAGACTAGAAACAAAGAGAAAACAAGTACACATTCGATAAGAGAATAAAAGGTGAAGAAAAGAAAGAACAGACCATAGAAAAAGATCCATAGGAGAAAGTGACAAAAAGAAAAGAGCGAGAAGGAAAAAAAAGCATGGATATAGTAGATATACGAAAGTACAGAGTCTTCAAATAATATTTTCTAATGAAATTTAAAAATTTACAATTTTAACTAAAATAATTTTCAAAAAAACACTTCACTTGAAATCATTAATTTGAGTGCACACTACCCTAACGTTCCCCCATTTTTTCTAAATAAAAAAACGTTGTAGTACAGAAGCTAAACCTATTAACTATGCTTGATGTTATACCAATAAGGGATCTTTGGGATTCAGATTCCTTTATCAATTGTAAATGAAAAGACAGTAATAGTATAGAAAAACATCTTCTCTCTCGATTGGGAGAGAATGAAGAGACATTATATAACACACTAATTAATGAAACCATATATTAAGTGCAGTCATGGTACATAAAATGAATATCCCTAAAAATTAATTGGTGAGGGAAAAAAATACAAAATATCAAACCACAAGGGTTTTCTGCACAAACCGCCCGAGGTTAGGAGGTCACACCTAAGGAGTCATGAATACTCGGAATGAGTCTTCCATCCTGCGATTCATTCTATATAAAGATATAGATATATGCTTTCATGAATCCCTTACAAATTAGTAATTGAATAATCTACACTCACCCCGGCCAGCCAAAACTTTGAAATTGGGAAGAGGACGAAAACTCTGCATCATCTCTTCTCAAAACTACCTGGCAATGGATTCAATCAAAGCCTGTGAAACAAGTTAAAATTCCCAAGACACTAACTACCATATCTACGAGTCCACCATTTCATCTTGCAATTCGCTTGGAGCAATAAGCCCAGGAATAGAAAGCATTCTTTGTCGTTCTCTCTCTCTCTGAGCCGCAGCCTCTTCAGCATATAGATCTTTGTTATCCTGCGGAGAAAACCCAAATTAATAAACTCATACCATTAGCACAATCAAAGGAATAACATTAAATAAGGAAATACCTGAGCTGAAAATTCTTTGGACTGGATAAGAAAATCTCGTATATGATTTTTAAAAGTAGATAGATCGTTGGTTGATTCGAATAGTCCTTTAACGAATTGAGTAACCTGCAAATTTCTTCAAATTAGTCATTTGTTTTAAAAGACAAATATTATTTATTTCTCTACATTTACCTCTGTTGCGGTCATGTTGGGAAATGACGTGCTTAGAAGTTTTATGGTAAACTCTTGTACAAACGCAGAATTACTTGGGTATGGATACGGATTAGTAACAACATCCCAAAGAGCTTCGGTTAGGACACCAGTTTCCAGCTGAAAAGACAGAGCTGTTATTTTTGCTATTTTTTACAAACTAGTAAAACAAAGGATTGTGAGACCGTACCAAACAGAACAAATGCTGAAGGACCAAGACATGCAATTTGAACCCAGGCTTATGAAAAGTATCAGTCAATACAGCGAATATCTCTTGTTCAATTGTCAAAAAGTATGTCCGATAAAACTGATTACAGAACTCTGAGCCCTGTTACAAAATTCCACCAACATAGTAAGAACCAGAACAAGATTAATTTTACTACGGATGAAAAATTAGAATTTATTGTTTAGAATAGAGAACGTGTAACGAATAATCCCAAAAGAAAAAATTGCATATTGCATATAGTTAACAAATAAAACTAGTCTGCAGAAAGACCACACCTGAAATTTCTTCAGCATCTCTAACAGCAAGTTCAGCCCAGTTTCAGCAATATTTCTTTCAGTGTGCCGAAAAGCCCATATGATAGAGTCCATAACAAGTTTCAATTGCTGGCACACAAATTACAAATAACATCAAGCACACAAGATTACAAAATTTGACAGCAGTCAAAGTCAACAATTAAAAAAATAAAAGAGAGATGGAGCATGTAACACAACCTGACTTGAAAGGCAGATTAACGCAGGGAAACAATGAGTAGCTATGGCACGAAGAAGAGAGAAGAACTTGAGGCGATGCTCTGGGTAATCTTCAAAATTTTTTGTAATCATCTGCAGAAAATACCAAATAACTTTGTGCCATCACAATTGATACAAATTACAAGTTATAGAATTTCAACCTCATGCACCCAAAAATAACCACCCGAAGCCTTCTATAGTGGATGAAACAACACCAGTGTTCTATAGTGGATCATGTCTACAAACAAACAACTAATTGAAAAATCTCCCGTAACTCCGTCCACCTTTGACAATTACACTACCATTCATCTAATCTACTCTCTTTTTACTAGAACTCTGCATGTCTGTCCACACAGGTCCAAATCACATGTGGAGAAATTCAACCAGTTTATCAGAAATATGCTCATGTCAAAATTTATCCCTCTTCTCCATATATGCATTTTAACATTTGCAGTAAATTTGTATCTAAAAAAAACAATTTTGATATAAAAATAACATTATATACTTTTAGAAAAGAAATTAAAAATATTTGAATGGATGGAGCTAATTATCAAATAAATGGGTCTGAATTACAAATAATAACAAAAACAATAATAAACTAGGACAATTGTATCATAGCTGAATATCCTACACAGTACCTCAAGTGTGCACTGAAAGACAGCTTCAAATATGCGAGGTACATCTTCGATCATTGCAGATTTATATCTGGAAGAGAGAGATGAATGACATACTATTCATAACTAACAGAAAACACATCACCACTCTATTCTTAGGAAGTAAAGAACATATACAAACAGAAAATTAGATTTCAAAGCACCAGACCAGTCAATAAAGAATGGAAACCAAAAAAAAGGGGGGAGGGGGGAGGACAGCAGCATACTTATTCACAATTGTGGCAAACAGTGACAAAACCTCTGACTCCCTAGCATCAGGAACATTCCTCGCATAATCTCCAAGAACAGGATCCATCATTGGAGGCACAAATTGTTTGCCAATTTGTGGTTGGTCTTCTGCCTTATCCAAGAATGTCTCAATCAGCTTAAGTGTTTCCCTCTTCACCGAACTGCATGAATATAAACATGGATAGGTAGTAGAGTCCACAATAATCACATAGTACAGAACCAATACATCTTTTTCATGGTCTTACCGTAGAAGTTTCACGTAGGATGTTCTAGAAGCAAAAGGTCCCCCTTCAGTAATACTCTTTGAAATAAGCTCGCTGTACATTCTGTGGTAGGAACACAAAAATAACACGATTCAGCAAAAAAACTATCAAACTATTTGTTGCTTAGTAACATCCTTGCTAGAGAGTCCCTGAATATAAAAAAACTAGAACTTGCCTGTATACATTCAACATGTCCAAAAAGATCATCGAGATTTGGGGCAAGAAATATGTCCCTAAAGAAGATGCAACACTTGTATTCGTCTGAAAGTGAGAGTTTAAAATCAAAACCTTAACAACAAAAGTGGGCAAGACCCAGGATGAAATGCTAATTTACAAGCAGAACAATTAACCATAAAAAATGAAAACTAACTTGACAAACTTAAAACAATAAAGATTGTGAATGAAGACATTTTATTGTACTAAATGACTAAATAAGGAAGATGTACACCGACTCTGACACGGACGCTGAACACAACATTGACACGGTGAGGCCACTAGGGTCACACTAAAATTTTATAAATGATTTCAACATTGACACGGTGAGGCCACTAGGGTCACACTAAAATTTTATAAATGATTTTAACGCTATACCTGCAATATATTAAGCACTGTCCGGATAACATCCTGATCCTTTAAAAATTCAACGTTTTGATGAGCCTGACCTATAATTTCCATCCATTTCTGAAAAAACCGAAAAACCGCATCCAATATTATGGTTTACCGAATATATAAAAAAACAAAAAAAAAAATTCAGATCCTTGTCTATCAAAAGAAATATTTAGCAGAGACCTGATTTGGGAGTTCCATCAACCGCTGAAGATATTCATCTCTCTTCTGCGCATCAGACTCTGCCTGAATCATGTGACCGACCTACAACGCAAAATATAGCTTAAAGATGTGCAAACACAAGTATACAAATAGAGCAAATAGAGCTTATGGGAAATGATGTTATATATATTTAACCAATGAATTTGAGATTAAAGATTTATATAGACATACATTTTCATATAAGGATTAAAGATTTATATAGACATACAGATTCATAGAAGGATTAAAGATTTATATAAACATACAGATTCATAGAAGGAATGTATTTGATGAGGTTCAAGATCCATAATAGTGGTGGGAAGGCCTGTCAGAAGCTCAGACACAAACGGTTCATTTTCCCCAACCTGAAATACCAACCATTGTGACAGTTAGGGACTATCTGTACTGAAGTTGATGCAAATGAATGTGAAGGATTATCTCAAGTTATATGCAAGCTTGTATAATAAAATGACTACGACTACATTTTTGGAGAGAAAATTTGCAGCCAATTACCTGAGTGATCACAAATTTACGCTTACACTTCTGTACTATTTTCAGAAATGTGTCACAAGCCATATCCTGAAACACAAAGAAACGTGATTATAGAAAGCTTTAACAATTGACGACCCACAAACAAAATAAAAACAAGTAAAGAGGTTAGGTTAGAGTAAAATCATATAATAACAAAAGTACAGACAGAAGAAAAAAATAACCTGAACTCCAGGATGGGTCTCATGCATAAACTCAAACAACTTATTCACAACAGTTTTAAGGAATTTCCAATGAGCTCTTAGAAATCTTGGATACTGGCCCACAACATACCTGCAAAAAAGACATTAGAAAAATAAAAGCAGTACTAAACAACAAAAAACAAAACAAAATGGCACATGGAAACAATTCTTACATGATATTACTTGCAATAACAGCTTTGTTATCTTTTCCCTTTGTAATTTCACATAGGTTTAATAGGTCACGAATGACCATAACCAAAAATCTGTTTTCCTGCAAAAGATTTAAGATTTAACTAAAAATAGTGAAGAAAAATATCAAACCTAATAAAAGAATGCCACAAAAAATACAGAGATAGTTAACAAAATTATATCAGACAAGAAAGTGAGCTATGAATGCATCTATCTCGGAAAAAGTAAAATAGACCTACATGAATCCCATACATATCAGAGTGCTAAAAGAAAAAACTGAGACATGATAACAATTAACATATTCCTACCAACACAGCTTTGCAGTCCACGCAGTCCCTCCCTTTCAGGAAAACAACATTACACAACCAACATTGCTCCAGCGAACCTCACAAGTCCCCTTTGGATCATTCGGTTATTTATTATACAATCATTTTCAAACCAAAGATCTTGAATGTATTATATACTTCTTGAGTATTGAAGTTGATCAAAGTAAGGTATTGTAATTTCACAAATGAAATACACCTTAGATTTTAAAAGAAACAGGTTTGATTGATTGTAGACCTATGGACCCATACCATGAATTAATGGCAAAGCAAGTGAGCTCTGCTCAGACCCAGGAAAATATAGAATATCATGTATATCTTTGATGCAAGGGTTCCTATAAACGACTGAATTAGCTATAAGATAAAACAATCTCTCCTAAGCTTTTTTTTCACATTCATGTCTTCAAGTATATCATTCAAGGTTCTTTAATACTCCACTTAATGAAACCTAGGTCAACAAAGTTGGCACAGTTGTCCTAAAATTCATATTTAAAAAAATTTAAAAACAACATGCTACAATTACCAAAAAGGAAGACTTCAAGGGTTGTACAAATCCTCATTTGATTTTGAAAATGAATTCATATAGCATATAGGGTCATAATATCAATTGGTCTAGGGTACGAAGTTTAGAATACCTGTTCTTCCATCATAGAACCGGATATAGAACCTATTGCCCAACATAGTGTATTTAAATTGTTCCATGTCCAATCCTCACCACTGAGCTGTTTACTCAATTTCCTCAGCATCTGGAATTACAAAAGACCGTTAGAAACAAAAGGCCATATATATGAACCCAAACATACAACAATGTATTATAGGTAACCTTTACATCTAAGCAAAAGAATTACATAGCTACATCTTCAAGCTTAACAATTGAGACTATGGTTTTACCATCCAGTAAATGAAAGTTCAGCTCATACTTTAACAATATTGAATTTCCAACCAATAACAATTATTAAATTATTAAACCAGATAATACGGAACAAAAATAATAATAAGATTGTATTTCCCAACAAAACAACAAAAGCTATTCAGAGCCACAAACCTGCTTTTCAGTATCATCATGGTCAAGATGTGATAAATAAATAAGGGTCTCCCTCATAATCTGTATAAAAAACAATGACAGGTAAGTGACAGATTGATAGATTGGATTAACTCTAATTAGATATTATTTTTAAGACTTTAATTCTACTTATTTGATCTTAAGCAGCATAATTAGTATGCATTAGCTTTTGATCGTATTGGATTAGGTTATAGTTATCTTTATGCTATGCTTGATAATATTTCAGAGTATCGATATTGAATCAGATTACTAAGCATCTAGGGTAGTAATATGGAATTATCCATGAAAAAAGTGTCTCCAAGTAACTAAATATCACAATCAATATTATTCGTAACCAATCTATTAAAAAACTAATTTAAGGATAAAAAGCCATGCAGTTTTTTCACGAACCTTGTACTGAACAAGAACGTCATTGTCCTTCAAGGTTTCACGAACAATGTTCCCATTTTCATCTTCAACTATGAGAACTTCTTCAGGTTTTGCCATTCGACAGATCATGAGCATTCTCAGCTTTGACATGGGACCAGCATACAGTTGTCGGCGCTGAAGAAGCTGAGAACCATGTCCATCAACCATGCCAGGGAGCATTGCCGGTACCTACTTATCCCATTGATGAACATACATCAGTAACACTTGGACATATTCATACATTATATAACCATCATAATATCTTTACATTCTAACATAACACCTAAACATTACAAAGCTTCTAAAAGCTTACAAAAGAAAGAGGAAGTAACTGAAGAAAATGAATAAAGGAAGCAAAATTGCATAGAAGAGGGTGAGTAAAACAAGTAAAACTATATTTGCAACAACTAGTATCATGCTAATTGCCTTATAATTTTTATTTGTTTAACTAATAAAGTGCTTTCACAACTATGTATTTTATCATACCCTAGTAAGAATATGCTATTAAATTATGAAATTTTGTAAAGATGAGCAAAATATCAACCGTATATAAAAAACTGAAATAATTTTATTCATAGAACATTTTTCATTATAAATATTATATATCAACTCATATTTTGCTAAACAGATTTAGTTAAGAAAGAGTGATAGGTTTAGTTAAGAAAGAGTAATAGTTAATCCTTGATGTGATAGAATTAAAGAGAGCACCTGAAGTCCCATCAGGGTCGCTGCAGCAGCAGGATTGTCCAAACTTCGGTGTGGTTCAAACAGCTCCGACACCAAAGAATTCCAGTAGTCCAAACAGACCTGTTATTTTTTAAGAAAAGATACAGCATGAACCTAGGAATTTAGAAAGACCGTAGTGGCACATGTGGCACAAAAACTAAACAAGAACGCACATGTACGCAAACAATTGGGAGGGAATGCTGAAGACATCTATAAGACAAACATAAAATGAAACACAATCATTCATAACATAGGAAATATGCAAAAGCAAACATTTCAATATCCGCATACCTTAAAAACCTCAGTATCATCGACATAAGAAATGTTGATAAGATATTCAAGGCCTACAAGCAAAGCAGCTATATTCTCTTGAGTGGATTCCAGGATGCGAATGTGAACCTGCATATGTAAAAAGGTACCATAATATTGTTAAGAAATAACAAAACCTTCCACAAGAAACCCAAAAGTGGTACATAAAAAAAGGAAGAGGATTAGAAATAAAAGAGAGCCCATGAAAAAGGTCAAATTGTTTCACAATACAAGCATTTGTACATTTTCACAATATAGTATACAATGTTCTCACAACATAAAAAATAAAATCACAACATAAAAAGTAAACTTGCCTTGTAGAAGGATGTGAAGAAAAGTGCCAGATTCTGTATAAATGCCTACAAAAAAGAAAAAAGGGTCAGTCAAATACTTTACAATTAATAAGGCAAACTAGGCATCTTGATCTTTTCAAGAAAGACTCACTTGTTCCTCAGTTGAGCCCTTTGAATATGCTTCAGGAATATCTGAAGTCGGTGGGAGTATACTCTGCATCAAACACACCATGTCCAAAATCAATAAAACAAATAAATTGAAAATAATCAAATGATTAAGAATGCAATGTATTTCACAATAAACGAAGATCAAAACACACCTGCAACTGGACCATGAATATGTTATACATCTTGACATACTGCACATCATAATAATTTCCAAATTGAAGGGCAGCCACCTGCAATGATAAATAGTGAATTATTGATGTCGAAAACATTAAGGAAAATTCTAATGCATATAAAAAAGGAACATACCTCAGTTAAACACTGCAATGTTAGGTTCCTATATGCTGGGAGTGGGAAAAATTTTAAGAGTGTCTCAAGCTGTACATAAAGCAAATATCAGTTTATGAACTCCTCAGAAAGAAAAAAGCACATTTCAACTGAAAACTTCACATACCAATGGTGATTCAAATATATAACCCAAGGGAATCCATGATAAAAAGGCATGCAATGTAGAGAGAGTCGCTCGTATGAGTTCAGTCCTTTGCGAGGCTGATAACACATACAAGCATAACTCATGAATGAGTTGAAATTCACTGCAAAAACCAGTGTAAATATTAGCAACAAATAGACACCTCATAGAAAGTAAATGTAGAAAAATCACATCCAATCATCCAAAGGAACTGCTGGAGAAACTAATTCCAATTTAGAAACAATTAAGTCAGCATGCTATCATGTGGTTACAAACAAGCCGAGCAGTAAACTATTCTTAAATCCCTTCGTTGTTTTCTGAAGATAATTTCAGTTCCAAACTAGACAGCCCATGGCTGATAAAAAATTACATCATTTTATGTCAATCAACCTAATCTAAACCTCCAGTTAATTTACCAATTACCAATAATAAACAAATAAACCAACCACAATCTATGTTGGCCCCTACAATATTATTATCAACAAATCTACCTAACAACTAATAGAAGCTAGATATTATCTCTTGACATTCTTAGAGACACTAAATCTCATACAAGTAAACCAAAAATAATATAGCATCTCAACTAAAAAATTTAAAATGGCAAAAACCTTACAACAAATCTACTACTGCAAAATCAGGCCATTAAAACTCAATCTTTCAGACGCCCAACAAAAAATAAATATAAAATGTCAAGCACAAAAAGGACATACAGTTATGTTCTATCGACATGAATTACCTGTTCAAAGATTGTTTAAGCTCTTTTATCTTCTGCTGGGTCATCTCGCCTCTTGAAAAATCAAAAACCTCTTCACTCAAAAGCTGTAAGGACATTTTTTAGATTAGTAATTTTGACATCAGGAGAGAATCTAAGGGGAAATAGTCTGAACTTACTTTCAATATAGCCATACAATTCTCGCAAATTGTTTCACTAGTTTTAGCTGCAGAAACAAGATCAGGAATAAAACTTCGCCATCTTGCTGGCCATTCATGCTTCAAAATCTGCATGAGTAAAACATATGGATGAAGACTGATAATTTAATCATAATAATCAGTCCAAATAACGGAACAGAGCTACCATTTTTACCTGAACTAATATAATGTTGAGTTTGTTGACGTACAACCTTTCTGATCGAAATGAAGCATCATTACTAGAAAGCTACGCAAGAAAAGTTGATAATGAGATAAATGACAAAGGATCTACAAAACACTGAAAAGTCCAATTTCTGATTTCTTTAAATGTGGATCATACCTGTACAATGACATCAGAGATGAAATTTTTCATTCCATCTCGCTGCTCAACAGGTAATGCATTCCATCTATACTTAATTACACCTTCTAGAACCTGAATGTAAAAGAATAAAAGAATACATAAACTAATAAAGTCATCTTTAATACAATTACCAATGAGTAGAAAACTTGTTCACCGCCAAGCAATTCTTGCTTTCCAAGTCATTGCTCAAATAAAGTTTAACCCCATAATGATTGTTTTTGGTTGTTTTTGAGGTAAGCCTCTTCTTGACAACTAAATTCAAGATCTATGATGCAGCAATCTTTCCTACATGCACTCAAATCATCCATAATTACAAGTAAAGGAATTTACGTAAATGCTTTTAACCAAGGATCCTCTCAAATGCAACATAACTAATATTATCAACCTAGAACAAATATATAGATCCCTACCTAAAATTTGATATACTAGAAACAATCCCACTAAAAGAGTGTCACTCCCAGTAGTACTACACTCAATTTCCTTAAACAAGGTATGAAATTTGAACCTTGTAAATGAAAACAAGTGGTTAAATGGGGACTACACATGGTTACCCAAACATTCCAATAAAAAATGTTCTAAAGTCTAGACAAAGTTCTATTAGTTAGGACTGAAATCCACATTTGTTGTTATAACTATAAGCAAGTCAATCCCACACCAGAAGAATACTACATACTATTGAAACTCACATCCTTTGCCGCAAACCACAAATTAATAATCCACTATCCTTAACAAGAACTGTTCATCCCCATCTCGAATAACAGAAAATCAAACAGATCATTAAACAAGCCAAACCTGTAAGGCGAAGAACTTGGTATTCAGATTCTGAGTATTTTGCAGAATATGCATGACTTGTAGCCACATATCGGGATTGTTTTGTAAGTCGCGCAGAATCTGATCAGCAGCATTTCTCTGCATCATTTTTCAGTGCAACATAAGTCCGTGCTTAGTACCACATTCTCTAAATAAAACATATTACTCTACCAATTAACCACACTAGTAAAAAAACACAACTCATCCAAATAGGTTCTGTTTAACTCCACATTGCACATATTATCAAGAGATGAATTAGTAGAAAGAAACAGAACCGAACACGCAACCAACCCGAAACAATTATCCACACTAGTAAAAAAAAAAACACAGGTTCTGTTGTTTAACTCCACATTACACATATTATCAAGTGGTGAATTAGTAGTAAGAAACAGAACCGAATACGCCCAACAACCAACCCGAAAACAGAGAGTTAATCGAATTGAGTGATTAAACCCTAAGTGTAAGTGAACGAAACAAAAGACGGAGACACAAACCTCTTCCTTAGATCCGGTGCCGTAGAAGGCAGCGACAGTGGCATCAAGGAGCGGAACATCAATCGGCTGGCTCAAATCTCGGAGCTTCTCGGCGGCCATGGAATGAGAGTGATAAAACCCTAGAGTAGTGTACGGCCAGGAGCAAGAAAAACCCTAGAGTAGAGCGCGAGAGAGAAAGAGAGATATTTCAGGGAGAAAGAACTGCCTTAGACTTTTTATTTTTATTATTGGAAATATTAAAATAAATGTTTGTGTGTGTATATATAGAGAGAAGAGGAGATGAAAGAGACAGCTTGAATTTGAAGCAGAGTTTTTGAACGAAAGGAAGATAGGCGCACTTAAAGGGACTGTGTCGATTTTAGTTTGATGCTTCGGGGAGCTATGGGCTGTGTTTTGCTTTCTCACTCTTTCTATGCCCAATTTTTCTTTTTGTTGGCCCATTATTCTACCCCACTTTTCTATTTTATTTACTTTTTTAAAGCTTAAAAAAAAGTTTATTTTCACCTCTATGTTGGTGATAATAATGAAAATTATATTATTTTAAAATCATTTATTGTTAGATTAGATTGTATATTACTAGAATCATCGATTTAGTTTTTATTTCTAATATTATTAGATTATTAGATTCCGTTTTACTTCCGATCAAAACTAATTTCTTTACAGTGAAAAAATGATTTGTTTTTCATTTTGGAAAATAAATTAAATAGTTTATTGTGGACAAGAAGGTCTTGAAAACTATATGGACCAAAAATAAATCATAAATACATCTAGACTTCGTAAAATAAACTAACAATGTATATTTTGATTTTTCAATAACACTAAAAATTAAGAATGTTAAACATTTATAATTCATAATCTATATCTATAACCTATAAATTATAACAATATATGTTTAATAATATATAAAGAAAATATTCTTTTTTATAACCATTATTTTAAAAATTTCTTTCATTTTTAATAGTTTTTTTTTTTCATTTTTTCATTTTTTTATTTTACATCTAACAATTATTTTAAAGATTAATTATATACTTTTTATTAATTTTAACTAAAATTTTAATGAAAATTTAAAAATGCAATGCGTCTGTATTTTTGTTAGTATATAATAAAGTATATAAAATTAGTTCATTTAGAGAAAAGTTTTACATGTGGTGATACATATAAACTTAGCCAACTATTTTTATTAATATTATTTATTTATAAAAATATCATTTAATATATCTATAATTATTAATAATAAATATAAAACTATTTCAGTTATAAATAAAAGTTTTACATATGACATCGCAAATTTAACCAACTATTTTTTTATTAGTACTATCTATTTATAAAAAAATAATTTAATCTATAATTTATAATAATATATATTTACAAGTTACATGTGAATCTAGCCAACAGTCTAAATGCTATCTGTTTATAAAAGGATATTTAATTTTGAATATTTAAAATATACAACTTTTTTTTACAAATAGGTCGTTTTGATTGATATTATGTATTAGACCCTGTTGTATTAGTAATTGATGTGAGAGAATAAATTTAGTTGTATACTGATGTATTTAGAAAATAAATCCTAAAGTAATTTATTATAAAAAAAATCAAATTGTAAATTAAAGATGACATCATATTTAAGTTATATATAAAAATCATTATCAAATTTTAATAAATAAAAAAAATATTTTACAATAAAAATATATTACAATTTAAAAATAAAAATTAAATAAATACATTTTATTTTATAAAATATATTGGTAAATATTTATATATTATATCTTATATTTTAATTTAAAAATAGACAATAATTTAAATTTTCAGTATTTAAATTTAAAAATTATGGTTTTCCATATTTTAATATTATTTGAATCATTAAATGTTATACTTTAAAGGCATTTATTTGGTTGTCATCATTCTTTTCCATGAAACAAATAAACCATAAATATAACAATGACTAGACTTATCTAAGTTTATATGGATTATATGCACTGAAAAAAATGGGGGTCCTTGTGTTCACTTTTGTTTTTGTCTCATCTCTCCTTGTATAATAACTCATCCAGTATGTTTTTCTATCTACCATTTATCATTTACCTGTTTTTCATGGTATGTCTCATGCAGTGATTGGAAAGAGAATAATATGAAACTTGAATGAACTTTAGTACTTCAAGAATTGAATTTTTTTTTTTTTTTTTCTTGAGTACTTTTGAAATACTTATGACTATCTATCAAAAGAGTATCAAAGTTTGTCTTAAAAACTTATTGAACAATTATATTCTTCCTCATGTTACAACATACTTTAAAGTACATATTTCTTCATTTATTATTTGAAGAGAAGAGAATCAAAACAAAAATTTTTAAATTAAGTGAATAGATAGAGTGAGTAATGATAGAGTTAATACTAAATAATTATTGAAAAATAAATAGAAGTTAAAAAACTATGAAAACCCCATACCTCTTTGAACTCTATGAAGATATTTTGATTGATTTTTGTTGAGATAATTATGATATAAATAAAGACTACATTATTTTGTTATGATCACAAATATATTTTTTAAATTATGATAACAAATTTATTGAATTAATAACAAAGATAAGGATCCCTAAGCCATGACTTGAAAAAACAAATGCATAGACTTTCAAGTAAAACAAATATTAGAGTGAAATAAACACTTACTCATACAATTTTTATCTTAGGACCTAATTTAAATGGAGTAAAATTTGTGTGATTGCTGCAGATTAAGAGTAATATTGGTAAATATAAATAATTCAAAATTACAAAATAACTGATAAATTATTAGTTTAACCTCTATAGTATATGAAATCAAAATTATAAATAGATAGTCATGGGCCCACAAGTCACTATTTCGTGAAGGCATTAAAGAAACCCATAATCACCTCCAAATTGTCCATGCTGTTGAACCCGTGACCATGTCAGAGTTTGCCTAGAAAATTTTGACTCAATTGAAAAGAATCATGTTATTGTTTATTTTCCAAAAACTCCTAAGAAATGAGAGCAAATAAATATTCATTCGATTAAAGTAATCTGAGATTATAGTTCATCTTAAAAATTACAATCTCAGTATTCTCGGAAAGGATCATAAATAAATACCGGTACACTTAAATAATCAGTTTTCCTAAACATAAACTAGAAAGAAAAGCAAAAATACTAAAAAAAAAAAGTAAACCAGCAATGTTCCATGAAGTAGGAAACAAAATTATATAGAAAAAATGTTGATATTCTGGCTCCAGCTCATCCAAAAAAAGCAGTTGAAATGAAGGAGAAGAAAACAAAGTCAAATTACACAAGCAATTCAACAAAACTGCCAATAGGATGGTAAGTGAGAAGAATTGTTTTTCTACTTTTTTTTTTTTTAAATTGCCTTTTTTTTTTCTCATTGTGAACTCCAAATACTTGATGTTTGTCTACTTTATGGATCCAGAGCGTATGGATGAAACCTTGCAAACGCCAGCTGAGGTGGTGAGTGGAACATTTTTGTAGCATGCTACCAGATCCTCATTGGTGTGAAGATCGACTTGCAATGTTTCCCAGACTTTCTTCTTTGGATTTAAGAGTTCATCAGGATTACCTTCACTTCCTGGGAATGTAATTCTTTCTCCAACTTTAGCAGAACTGGGAGGTTCAACCAACTCAACCTGGAGGAAGCATAACAATTAGATATTTATTCCTCCAACACCTCAGTGGAAAAGCAATTCAAAGAACACAAACCACCAAAATAAAGGGGTCAGGAGATGATGGCATAAATAGGTGGACTGTATAAAACACACAAACGGCCAAATTAATAGCAATCTAATTCCAGGCTCTACTAATCCTTCAAGGACCTCAAATTTATCTTTGAAACTAATTGAAAGAATCAGGATCCGTAGGATTTATTGTTAATAATGTATATGAAAATGGTACAATACAACGAGTGGGATCTTGCAATATCTTATAATCACAAACACTCAACACACGCTATCACACTAATTCTTAGTTATAACCATAAGATTAGCTTTACTAACACCACAATAACAGTGTAATTTAGAGTGCTGTCAAAATAGAGCAACACCCCCAGATACACAGATATTGTATTTTTCCTTACCTTGGAATGGTCATCATTTGAAGCAGCAAGAACCATGGCTTGGGATTTAATGCCTCTCATGGATGCTGGCTTTAGGTTACAAAGAACACAGACCTTTCGGTTCTGAAGAAAGTCGATAGTATTTATTAACAATCAGTTAAAAAAAGTACCAGCACAACTTATTAAATTAATTCTGGTTAGGCAAAAACCTGCATTTCATCAAGTGGTATGTATTTGACGAGCCCACTGACAACAGTTCTGGTCTGTTCTTCCCCAACGTCAATCTCTTCAACATACAGTGAATCTGCATCAGGATGTTTTTGAGCTTTTGTTATCAGGCCAACCCGGATATCAAGTCTTGTGATGGTAATATCTGGTTCAGGCGCTGCTTTGTTTTTGGCTTCATTAGATGATTTTGCTGCTTTTTTCTTTCCATTGCCATCTGTAGTAAACAATAGACCTAACATGCATAAGTAATCTTGAACAGTTCTGTTTATATATTAAAGAAAAATAATGCCCTGCAAAAATTGAAAACGTACTTAAGCTTAAATCATGGTTCAAACAAGCTTAGTTAATGGTTGATATGTAATAATCAAGACTGAAGATGTTAAGCTCACTGCTAACATGCAGATAAAGTAACCAATAAACTCATGTGGCTAAAACTACTCCTTAGAGAACTCAATTTTGAAGGGACTATAACAATGATATTGATGTGATAACTAGGTTGTCTTACATATCATCTCTAACCTAATACTTCAAGAGAGGACGATGTAAGTTGCGAGATATTAACACAAGCACCGTGAACTCTAGTGAGGAGTTGAAAAACAAATTATAGATTTTATTTTAATTAAATAAATAATGTTAGTGAAATATTGTTAACTTTTCTTTGCTAACAAAATATTAAAATGAAATAAAGAAAAGTAAACTGAATGACACAATTGTGAGCTCAAAGTTGGACGATTCAAATTTGTTTTCATGCTCCAAAGGGTTTAATTGTTTTCTATTTGAAATTTTCTTCTTCATTTGCATGCATCCACATGAAAAAGATTTGAAGTTTCAAGAACTGACATTGTGTAAACTAATAAATTTTCTTAGTTTAAGGAGTAGTATATTTTTAGCACAAAATATATCTTTCATTCAACTAACCGTGTCATAAACACCGCCTTTGAATTGTCACTTTTTTTGTGGGGAAGCTGTCTACCTAAGTTATTATATGATAATACCACATTTTCTGACTCTGCTTTCCTTCTTCCTAACCTCAAAACACTCATTAAAAATGGGGGAGTGGGATAAAACACCTGAAACTTTTGTTTTCCTCAGTTGCTCGGCAACATTTTCAGCTTCCGCCTCAGCTCGCACGATCCTATCAGCCTGACTTCCAGCGAACTTCTTCCTGTAGAAGTCCACTTCTTCATCTTTCTGATCAACAATTTCGAAAACATCAATGACAATAAAGTGAAAGCACACCTAGAATTGCTTCACTAATTTTTCTGAAAGAAGGCAACTTACCAGCTCCTTGAACAATGGCTTGGGTGTTCCAATTTTATGACCAGAACTTACAATATCCCAAGGCTTTTTTACCCTATCAACATCTCCTTTATCGTCACAAAGTGAGACATGTATCTCCGCAGGCAAATTTAGTTGATTAAATACCTTAATGACAGACAACATAAAAGAACTGAGAATGTCTTGAAATACTTAACAATTAAAACGTATTGTCACAAGTGCAATATATGTTTACAGGGAGGTTTACTTACTTCGAGTGTGAAGGATGGGATAAAAGGTTCCAATAAACATGCCAGAAGGTATACAATCCCAACTGCAGTTTTCATGACAAGAGCGCAGAGTGATTTGTTTTCCTTGTAAAGACGCCAGAATTGAGCTTCCTGTAAATTTATTTGCACAAAAAATTTCAGAAGGCAGCCATGTAACATGAACACAATACAATACATAATGTATTGTATTTTCGGGTGCAACGCAACACCTCTCCAAAGTTACCTGGAGATATGCATTTCCCTCGCTAGATATGCTCATTGCAGTTTTCAATCCTTGCTTTAGTTTAACCTAAAAAGATTGCAGAAAGAAATACTATTAAACTATGATAACATTCAGGTAAAAACAACAGACAATTCCGTAGTGATTTCAATTTACTATATCATGTCTCAAGATGAGGATGGACTACCTTCTCCATTGCTTCTATGTATTGGTCTATATATGCAGCAACTTTATCAGCTAATTTTTTGGTCAAATTATGGGAGTCACCACTTACATCATCAGGAATGGAGGGGATAATGGAATCATATCCTTGACCTATACAATACAGAGTCATGTATGATTTAAAAACAAGAATGAACACTAAATGAAAAACAAATAATAAATAACTGGAATAATGAAGAGAGTAGTGGCCATGGATCTTAAGACTTTCCAAAAACTGTGAAAAAGTACAGTTATTCATCAATAGCTCTAATATATATACAGTCACAACACTAATGATAATTTCAAAGGATTTGTAGCAGCTAATATGTAGACACTTCAAGGGAAATGATGAAAGAGTTTGACCAACCTGCAGGTTTGGCAATAAAACTCAAAACTCGGTTGATGAAGTTGCCCAAATTATTCAGTAATTCACTATTTAATTTAGCTTGCAAATCAGGCCATGTAAATAATGTATCTGATACCTACATCACATAAGCACATTCAAATGAATAAAGAATAGAATATCCATTAATGTTTAACAAGAGATAAGACATGTAGGCAAAACAGAGTTCATAAAGTTTGTTAAATAGAATTACCTCAGGCCTATTTGTGAGCAAGTAATATCTCCATACTTCAACTGGAATCTCTGTATCTTTCACATCATTACCGAATACCCCGATACCTTTGCTCTTGGAAAACTTCCCTAAAAATATTTTTTCACTAAATTTAGTTAATTTATAATGTCTAAATGTCAACCATCCTCACGTGTCCACAGAAACTAAATTTTAGATTAACTTCTAGCCTATGGAGGCTTTTCAAATGAGATAAGTATCTGATTCCTAACTAGTAATCTTATAAGTTTTTAACTGACTATGGAGAAGTGAAAAAAGGATGCTTTTAAAATTTCAGGTTCAAAAGTTGATTTTATCTTGTGTAAAATTTTGCTTACTTTACCTCTTTGATTCATTTTATTCTCCTGTCTATAACTGTTCTTTGAATATATTTATAATTACAATAACAACTGACAGAGCCATTGAAAAACAAATAACTAACCTGCTTCATAATTTAAGTATTCGGTAACACTGATAGTCTTCATTAAAGTCCAATTCTCACCAGTTCCAAGTAGAGTGGATGGAAACATCACCTGGAGAATAAATTCCATCAGGTTAGAATGTACGTTTAACTCAGCTGGAGAATTACTGATCAGTGAGGAAAAATGATAAAAAACAAGATGCTGGATACATTGTCCCATGTAAACACAGGCACATAATGGCATACAAATCCTCAAATTGTATAAAGTCAACAACTTACAGTGTGGAATGGCACATTGTCCTTGCCCATAAACTGATACAGCTCCACGTTCTCTGGGTTTTTCCACCATTTCTCCCAATCACGCGTGTAGCATGAAGTGATTGACACATACCCAATCGGTGCATCAAACCACACATAGAAAACCTTCCAATATTACAAAATTGAGCACACAAACTACAAAGTTAATAAATGAAAAAACAACGAAATTTTTTGGAAAAATCAATAGAAAACTTACCTTGTCTTTGTATTTTTCATGTGGAACGGGAACCCCCCACTTTAGATCCCTCGTAATACAGCGTGGCTTTAGTCCTTCTCTAAGCCATGAATTTGTTGTTTGGATGGCATTCTGACTCCATCCACCAGCCACAGACATCTGAGTGATATATTTTTCCAATCTGTCCTTCAATAAAGGGAGTTCAAGAAACAAATGGTCTGTATCCCGAATTCGAGGAGTTTTCTGACAAACCTGTTATATATGTAAAGAATCTGATTAAGAAATCAACTGTCATTTCCCCAACCATAAAATTTTGCAAGTATTTTAAAAGTCAATGAACATGTACACTCCCGAAAGCCCCACTAAAAGAAAAAGGTATAAGAAGGAACCAAAGAAGAAAGCTCATAAAGGGGAAACAAAACTTAAGGAACAGAACCAAAGTACCAACCCGAAAGCTACTAAAAACTCCAATTAAGAAATTCAGTAAATTCCGTAAAATTGTCCATCACATTGTCCATCACAATTACAACTGATGCTTGACAATTGAAACCACTAATTAATAAACCAGTGAAACCAGGTGTTAAATTTTAAAAATGGGGCGGGTTAATACCTTGCATCTGGGATTTTTCAATTCTGTTGGATTCAAAAGTTTTCCACACTTCTCGCATTGGTCTCCTCGAGCAGAATCATACTCACACCCCGGAGTCGGGCAGGTTCCCTCCACAAGCCTATCAGCTAAGAACCTTTCACACGTGTCACAATAAAGCTGAAATACCATAGGCGATTAACAATCACATCCTTGAAAATATTCGAAATCGGAACACTTCCCTTACAATTTCAAACAAATAGAAGATAATACCAACGCCAACAAAAAAAAAATAGATACAGTTCGGCCAAACAACCTGCTGCATTGTGTTTTCCGAGAGCCAATTGTTCTCGAATATTTTTTTAAAAATTTCTTGACAAACTTCAGTTTGCTGAGGGCATGATGTCCTCCCAAATTCGTCAAAACTTATGTTGAACCAATTATACACCTCCTTATGTATAGCATAGTATCTACAAACACAGAGAGAGTAGGAGTATTATTGAAATTTCGCTGAACTAATGAGTGACTGTACGACAAATTCACATAGATAGACTTGCAAATAGAGTCCAACACAACATGAAATATTCACTTGAAACAATCCTTTGGATATAAGCCAAGCTAAGCCATTAACCCTAACCAAATAACGAATAAACAGAATAATCACATGGAAATAATACAATTGTGAGAATGCAAACATATATAACACAGGTTAAAGTTTAAAAAAACAATAAAGAGAAACCAATACTTGTCACAGATCTCCTTGGGAGAGCAGTTTTCTTCCATGGCTTTAGTCTCTGTCGCGGTTCCATACTCATCAGTACCGCAGATGTAAATAGTGTTGTAACCCCTAATCCGACAGTAGCGAGCGAACACATCGGCGCTGAGAACGCCTAGTCAAAATCAAACCAAAACGTTAATCTCTCGGCGACACAAGCAAGATAAACACACAGATTCAATCGTTGATTTCAATGGATCAAAACAAAAATTGAAGAAAGCCGCGAAACGACGAATAATGAGAAAAGAGATAATGGAACGCACATCCAATTATGTTTCCGAGGTGAGGAACGTTGTTGACATAAGGCAAGGCACTGGTGATTAGGATGTTGCGCTTCCCTTCCACGGGAAGCTTCGGCGGTTTCCCATTTTGAGCCATCTGAACGGAATTCGTGGCGTTCGGCGGAGAGAGAACAAGTTCCGGCGGCGGCGAGAGTGACGGAGAACACGATGAAAACGAGGGCAACGATGGGTAACGCCGGCGGCTCTCGGTAACGAACCTGAATAATGTGTGTGACTGGTGACTAGGTATAGTTAATGGTAAAGCACGTCTACTTTGTTAAGCCTTGCATAACAAGGTTATGCTGAGATCATTTTATATAATTAAATTACAAGGGTTTAAATCACTTAATTTATTACTAAATAAACTTTTTTACATTACCATAAATATAAACTAAAATAACATGTTAGTTTTAAAATGTTTTATATTGTTTGTAATGAATATATTTATAGAAATGTCACAGTTAATTGTGATGGATAGGTTAGGTTTATTATAATTTTATAATAAGTTTTTTTTAAAGGGTTAAATATGTTTTTAATTACTCAAGTTTTAGTGAATTTTGAAATTAGTCTCTCTTCGATTGATACTAATTTAGTCATTTATCTTTAGAAATGTGTGAATTTAGTCATTTATCTAAAGTTTTAAACGTATTTCATAATAATATTTGAATTATTTACACCATTTGACACACTTTTACTTCAATATTAACTTAAATATTATCATAAAATGTATTTAAAATGTCAAATAAACTCAACAAAATTTTGTAAAAATGACTAAATCCACACATTTTTAAAAATGAAGGACTTAATTGGTATCAAATTTCGAAGAGGAACTAATTTCAAAATTCACTGAAACTTAAAGAACCAAAAACATATTTAACCTTTTTTTAAATATAGTATGGTAAAGATTAAAATAGTTACTTACTTTTTTTCAAATTAAAATAACTTCTTTAATTGTATGAGTGATTTTGAATTAAAAATGGAATATTTGTTTATAAATGAAATGATTTAGTATGTAAATTATTTCTTAAATAATTCATTTTAAAATAGAAACAATCATATTAGAATTAAATAAATATATAAAAATAATTAATTTCTTGCAAAGGTTACGTCTATTATGCAAATTTTCATTTTTATTCAAAAATATTAATTTATTGTTCTTGGTCAATTAAATAATTTAAATATATTTTTACCGTTGAAAGAAAAACAAAACAGATAGAAAAACAAAAGTGTATTTAACGCGAACAAAAATATGTTCAAGCCTAAAATATATATCATCTAAAGATTACTTCTTACCACAGTTGTCAAAATCAAACATAAAACTAGTTTATTATAAATAACTGCAGTGGGTAGTGTATTGACTAAAATGCATTTAACATATCATTAAAATTAAAAAATAAAAACAAAAACAAAAAAAAGCACTGCATAGCGTGTGAAATTAGTATTTCTTAATTTTTTTAAATACACCTTGTTCAAGTATAAAAGTTTGACTTAAAATTTAAAATTTCAAGTTATAAAAGTAAAAGATACTTTTAAAAGGAATATATTAAAAATATAAATAAAAGTTATTAAAATATGAGTACTATAAGTTTATTAAATTAAAATAAAATCTCAAAAATAATATGATAGAATGAGATGAGATTATGCAAAGTAAAATTAAACTCAATAATATAAATATTGCATTCGAGATTATTTAAGTCTTGTTTATAGCAGAGATGATGTATTTATTCTAACTAATATTGTACCTGTTCTCTATTCAGTTTTTTATTTTTCAATGCTTGAAAAATTAGCTTACAAAGTAGGTTTGATGGTAAGACATATTCTTAAATTTATATATCAAAAAACTGTATTCATTAATTAAATTTAATTTTATACCGCTTGATTTAAAAAGATAATAATTATTTATTTAATTATATATTTATAGTTATTTATTTTTATTTTCAATTGAATTTATTCAATATGACTTGTTTATTATGACACTATATTATTTATATTCTCTATTCAATTTTTTTAGTGTTTGGAAATTCATTTATAAAATAGATTTCGCAACGATTTTGTTGATAGGAAACACAACCAATTTAGGTCTATTTCTCAAAATCATGCAAAATTTTAGGCCAACATATATCTCATTAAGTGAAAATACAAAATTAGCATTATAAATAATTTTAGTACTTTTATTTATTAGGTGATCTATTTCTCATTGGACGAGCTTGTCATGATGTTAGAAAGTATACTCAATTCTCAATGAACAAGTAAAAACATGATTAAGCCAATAAAAAAGTGCCAAAAACACAAGAGTGAGGTGTGTACTTTGATTCATTGGGTAAGGAAATCTCATTAGGCGAATCTTTAAGAGATTTTGTCCATTATTCCCTCATTGGACCAACATAAAGATCATTTAGTGAGTGTTAAGTCATAAAGCATCAAAGTTATATTTTCGTTTGACGAGTCACGTTCCAGTGGACATTATAATTGAGCAGACATGTATTCACCAAGCGATAATACTCATTATTTAATATGTTTTTCTTCCTAAATTGTATTGTAATTTGATATGAAGAATAATATGGAATGAGAAGGCAATGATTCTCGAGGTGAAAATACTCCTATGTATGGTGATGAGTGGAGTATATTGATGTCAAAGTTAAAGTGAGATTGTTACAACTCTACTAAATATTTGACTCATTTAGAGAAAAATAATTAGTTTTGATAGTTAAAAGGAGTTATCACATGTAGTTTTGGTAAGAAAAAAAATCTTACAAATTTGGGATTTACCCTGTCACACTTTTTGGTCGAGGGTGTGGCCTTACCATAATATATATACAACCATTGAGAGGAATGAGAGAGTATAATTGGAGTTTGGTCTTGGATTTTACTAAATACACTAATCCTCCGGAGGTTATGTCATATGTATATTTGTATATGAAATAGTCACTATGACATTTGTATGTGTGATATTCTTTATGCTATTAATGATTGTGTGAAATGTTGAAAGGATGAATTGTTCATGTGGATAATGTTAAACTTTATTAGTATGATTTAAATTTACACTAGTTTACTTTATTTGTTGTGGTTTATTCGTTTGCGATGATCGTATACTATATGTAAGCAAAAGATAATGAAAGTAAGACGGTTGAAAAATAGTAAGAAATCAATTAGAGTATACCTGTTGAATAGGTACATAATTTTTGTATTGTACAAATCTTCCAATTGTTGCTAGATATGTTAAAATGAGATATTAGAGCTATGATATTAATTTAAAAAAAAAAATTTACATATCAAATCATTGTATTTAAAAATTAAAACAATGTCTTTTGTACTACTTAATTTAAAAAAATGAATAACAAATTGCTTAATTCTAAATTTATAAAATTGGTTTTTAATTTCATTGTCGATATAAAAGTAGATTGAACTAAATAAATTGTCCTTTTACAATATCTTTTAAGAATAATTAATATTCACATAGAGATTTTGAGTGGAACTATTCTAAGTTTTTATGGATTAGTATATGTTGAATCTATTCTTGTCAATATTCTTCACAGTTTTAGTTGATAGTCAATGTTTTATTAAGCAATATACCATTTTATTTTTCAAATACTGACTAAGAAACCTTTTGGCATTACCTAATATAATATTATGAATAATGAAAATGAACATTCCTAATTGAACCTAACTGCTTAGAAAACGTATCCGGATTTGAAAAAAACTAACACGGAAAAAGTTTAAACCTTTCATCTGAAAAAGTGTGGCTGAAAAAAAGAAAGAAAATAAATATATATATATATATATACATATGCAATAATATATAAAAGGAATTCTCTTTTTTATTCACATTTCAAAATACTAATTTTATCCTTTAAATATAATAATTTATTAAATTTTAAAAATTTGACCGTTATTTTTACAAATTTTTTATAAAATCGGCTATCTCTGCTTTTTCTCTTATTCTTTATTTATTAATTGGTTATTCTTTCATATGTTTTAGTATCTTTCACTTTATTTTTAATAAATATAATTTTAGTTTATATATTAACTTAATAATAACATTACAATATTATCACTTAATAATATAATATCACGTATATTTAAAAAATGCATACACACAGACACAACGCCTGTGTTTACACTAGTGTGTATATATATATATATATATATATATATATATATATATATATATATATATATATATATATATATATATATTTATATTT
>Ga0099822_1000444_pt1 | contig 37674 bp, 19 predicted proteins | sample CowpeawhiteBW_FD_76839 | JGI IMG/M metagenome (GOLD analysis project Ga0099822, IMG submission 76839) | Root nodule microbial communities of legume samples collected from California USA - Cow pea white BW | ecosystem: Host-associated > Plants > Roots > Nodule | place: USA: California | collected... | reverse complement strand
TTAGGCTATATCAAATACTTTGATGCACACTTCACTAACTTCTATGGAGGTGTTGAAACTATCGAGAACTGTGTTTGCTTGCATGAGGAAGATCATGGTATTTTATGGAAGCATCAAGATTGGAGAACAGGTCTGGCTGAAGTTCGAAGGTCTAGAAGGCTGACAGTGTCTTTCATATGCACCGTGGCTAACTATGAGTATGGATTTTTCTGGCACTTTTATCAGGCAAGTTAGATTTCTATCTTGCATATACCTGTCAGTCTGTTGAATGATATTGGTGGAACCATCTATGATATTTGAGGCCTACTGATATATAGTTACTTTCCTTTAATAAATACAAGTATCTCAGGTAGTAAGTTTGTGTATAATAGAGAATACTATCAGGGATTCAAGAGGACGGTCGTGTTATGTTACCCTAAATCAGAACGGAGTTAGATCTGTAGCACCGCTTTCATCGTTATGTTATATTGCAGCGAGATATTCCCTTTACTGTTTTAAATTGCATACATATTATATCTATGTCTAAGCTTCAAATATTCTAGTTTGCGGTCTGTAATTTTTTTTTCTTGCAGGATGGGAAAATAGAAGCAGAGGTCAAGCTCACAGGAATTCTCAGCTTAGGAGCATTACAACCAGGTGAAACACGAAAGTATGGCACAACTATTGCACCTGGACTATATGCGCCTGTCCACCAACATTTTTTTGTTGCCCGTATGGACATGGCAGTAGATTGCAAACCTGGCGAAGCATTTAATCAGGTTAGCATGCAATTTCATTTTTAAGTAGGAAAGGTCTTTAGTGCAAAACGCAAACTTTTCTCTTACCCCACCTGGCCCAAATCTTAACTTGTAATAGTAAAAATATCAAATAGAATGTCATAAATCAGGTGTCTTCGCTTTCTATAGCAGGACAATGAGCTGTGTAGAACTATTCATGTATCAAAAGAATACCACATATGAACGGTGCTGTGCTCAGTAATTTCTATTTTCATTAGGTCCTTTTTATAGCAAACTACTGATCTAAATCTTTTAACATTGTTAACATTGCTACCGTGGCTTATGAGGTTTCTGTTCTTTTATCTGTTGAATTTTCATGTTGAACTCCTGATTTTATGACTCAGTAGTTTATTCTACAGTTCCTTTCTGATATTTATGTTTTTTCTCTTCCATCGTATAGCTAGATTTCATTAAGTATAAGCTTATATCTACCCTCTCTGCCCAGGTTGTTGAGATGAATGTCAAAGTTGAAGAACCAGGAGACAATAATATTCATAACAATGCATTTTATGCTGAGGAAAAACTGCTTAAATCAGAATTGGAAGCAATGCGTGACTGTGATCCTTTAACCGCTCGTCACTGGATTGTAAGTTCTTTCTTATTTTTAACCCCCTCCTCCAGGAAAAAAAAAAAATTGGATATTGAATTTTTCCCTGGGTGAATATTTCTGCTGTCACTGTCCACTTTAGATGTTTTAGCAGGGACAATCTAAAATTTTCAAATCTGGCTGCTGTTTTAAGCTGCTTCTGCTCTGTAAGTTGTGAAGGATATTTCACAGTACTATTTATGCCTACATATATGTTAAATTTATTCACATCAATTGAAAAAAATGTTATAGTTATTGTGTGTGTGTGAGAGAGAGAGAAATTGCATGATTCAGGTCGTCATTGATTTAAGATTGCCACACTACTAGTATTGTGGCCCCCGTATTGAGAAACTATAAATTGTAGAAATTGTTTTTTTACAGATTCCAGGATGCTTATAGTTTTTGAAAATCGTGAAACGCAGGAATGCGTTTGTTATCTATCTTGCCAGTTTTTCTCCCTACTTTTTCTGTATTCCAAATTTCCTAGGGCATATATTTCCTACCGGCATATTCACTGTGGCAGTAGTTATATTTTAAAATGTTGGGATTATTTGGTAGTTTGAACAAACTCTATATCTTACGTAATAATGCACATTTTAGGTTAGGAACACAAGGACCGTAAACCGAACTGGGCATCTAACTGGTTACAAGCTAGTACCTGGCTCAAATTGTTTACCTTTAGCTGGCTCAGAGGCCAAGTTTTTGAGAAGAGCAGCTTTCCTGAAACACAACCTTTGGGTTACTCCTTATGCACGCGATGAAATGCATCCTGGCGGAGAGTTCCCTAATCAAAATCCACGCGTTGGAGAGGGTTTGGCTACTTGGGTTAAGCAAAACCGATCGCTGGAGGAAGCTGATATAGTTCTTTGGTTAGTTCACTCCATTCTTCTAGCTAGATGATAACTTCTACTTCCACAGTTTAATATAAAAATATACAAATTTTATCAACTATATTTCAATTTTTTTAACCAAGATGAAATAGTTTTATTCATTTGACTTTAATCTGTTAGTTTGATATGAGTATGGTAAAAAACAGTGTGTAGTGTACTGTTGTATTATACTTGCTATGATGCTACTCCTCCAATACCCTTTTCCATTGCAAACTTGAATATGCAGCAGTGCTTATAATTAGTAGCTGAGTTGCCATGAATAACTGATAATTGTCCTATACTTGAAGTTCTGATGTCATGGTTATTTATTTTTTGCACTTGTCACCTTATTTGACGGAATATTTCAGGTACGTATTTGGAGTGACACACATTCCTCGATTGGAAGACTGGCCTGTTATGCCCGTGGAACGCATTGGTTTTATGCTTATGGTATGCTATTCATCCTCTCTGAATTTTAAATGAGATTCATCCTGAAATGAAACACTTTTCACTCAAATATACAAGAATAGAAAAATATAAGCAACGCACTCTATCAAATCCTCTCTGTTATTGGTTAAATTCATTAAAAATGGGTCTCATTTTTTCATTCAACGAGTCTCTCCTGGTACTATACTTTTTAATAAATTTTAACCAATAGAAAACTATGGTTAGAAAGAATGTTTTTAGCACTTTGTTCCACCAAATGTTGAAACACATTTTTACATGAAATCACAAGTGATACTAGTTTTTTGATCGTGCATTTTATGATGCAGCCGCATGGTTTCTTCAATTGCTCGCCAGCAATAGATGTTCCACCAAACCCAGGTGATTTGGATGATAAGGAGAACAATGGCTTGCCTGCCAAGCCTATTCAAAATGGGCTAATTGCCAAGCTTTGAAAGGATTGAAAATCTAGACAATCGGGCTCTGTCTCTGTACGTTATGTTCAAATAAATCAATGTTAAATACTACTGTTTGTACTGGTGTGGTGTTCAACCTGGCTGGATATTTAAGAACAGGCTATTATTGTATGTATAATTAACATGTATGTTTATTGTTGCATGGTAGATGCAAGGTAGCTTTATGTCATTTGATTTTATGAAGAATCTATGGGTGAAGGTGAGTAATTGTGCTAAGTAATAAATGAAATTGGATAATAGTATCGGAAAATGTTTTCATACATGTCTAAAATAGTGATCTACCCTTCACACACATCAAGAGAGGAGATAATATAAGTTTATTGGAGATATGATCTAATAAAAGGATATGGTTCACAAAGAACACAATAATAACAATGAATGAGAGTAATTGTATTATAATATCAAATATCTCTATGATGCAATGTATATAGCATGTAGTGTACCCGAAAGAGTAAATAGGTTTCTATAAATACAACCTAGCTAGGGATAATAGAAAACTATTAAGATAGTTAAGAGTAAATATCATTTAATATATATGTGGTAAATGATCTAATTAGACTTAACATTCTAGATGATGTTATCTAATAAACGATGTTTTGTGCTTTTCATCCGTGCTTTTCATCATAAGATAATAATCTTAGAGATAATACATCTATGGTAGTTAAAAACGAGATCTTATTCAAGATGGGAAAGGAAAATAGAAATCGTAAATAAAAAAATCGTAACACGAATCGTAAGATCCTAAAAATTTATAAGTAAATTTCATAATACATGAAATAAAAAAGTACATCACTAGATGCCAACATCCTCTGTATATATAGGAGTTGTAACAAAATAATGATTCATCTAAACCAAATAGTCTTCTAAGTTAAATTCACAATCTTCAGCTCCATCATTTCCATCTCCTTCATCATTCAAATCAGTCATATCTAAGTCTTGACTATGTAAAGTTTCATCTTCCACAACTTCAACTGGAATCAAGTTCTCATCTAAATCCAATGTTTCATTTTGTTCATGCTTATCTTCCTTAATCCATTCTTCATCAAATGAATAATCATCAATGTTAATTTGAGCTGGTTTTCTTGTTTTTTTTTTCTTGGCTAATTTTGAGTTGGTCATAACAAAAACAACATCATTCATTGTGCTTTGCTTTAGCCTATTTCTTCTCTTTATGTGGACCTAAACAAATGCAAAGACAAATATGATAAGCAAGCACTACTAGTAATTTATTATAGAGTAATATTCTAACATTAAATTACTATCTCAAAGGAACTCCAATTACACTCACATCCAGAGGAACTACATGTCAAGCTTAATACATGAATCACAAATTTTTGTAGTTCAAGATACTTATCACCATAAGACTCCCACCAATCTGCTGGAGTCTTTAAACTAATTGACCTAGCCAAGGGACAACCAAAACATTTTTCTCGTTTTCTAAAATATTAATTTGAACATCAATGAGAGTTTTTTCATCCTCATCCTCTACCATCCTAGTTATACATTCCACCAAACCTTGTTTCACTTCTAAATATACTTTAAATCCAGGACGATAATGCATTTGACAGTTAAGAAAATAGCCTATAGCATGCAAGGGCCTATGGAGTTGTTTGTCCCACCTTTCATCAATGATGTTCAACAAAGACAAATAACTAACCAAAATACATTACATTGAGTTAGTTTTTACTTTCCATTAACAGAAAAATATAGATAGTTAGATGACTAATACATTTTTTTGACAGCATTGAGAGCCTTTTGAATCTTCTCCTTTGCTTGATCCATTGCTTCATAAATGAATTTTATGGTTGGCTTTTGATCCAAATCAACCAATCGAAGCATTTTAATTAAAGGCAATGCACCCTTCAAACAAGTTATTATATTCTTCAAAAACTCCTTATCTAAAACAACATCTTCAGCAATTTTACCATCAGTGGTCTTAGGAAACTTACTAAACTTCCATTCATTGCTAGTAAACATTCTAATCAAAGCTCATTTATTCTCATATAGGCATCCTAACATCAAGTACGATGTAGTGAAACAAGTAACACCCAACCTCACCAAATCCCTTTTTTTTGTGAAATGTTGTAATAGAGATTTTAGAGAAGATCTTGAATAGATAAAGGTAGTCATTTTTTTACCCTTTGGAATTGTCTCCTCGTGAATTGGGATCTTCTTTTCATAATCTTCCAACATTAAGTCGACACAATGTGCAACACACAGTGTCCAAAATAGCCTTTTTCTCTTTGTCATCAACAAATGGCCAACAACTTTATAGTTTTCTACATTATCGGTGACAACTTGAATGACATTTTCTTCTCCTACCTCTTCAACAATGTTATCCATCATATCAAAAACTTTCTCAGCTGTTTTAGATATTGCAGAGGCATCTATGGACTTCAAAAACACAGTTCCCTTTGGGATGTTCACCAAGAAGTTTATTATTGTCCTTCTTTTCTTATCAGTCCAACCATCGGTCATAATAGTACACCTTTTTTTTTCGTTCATCCTTATGTTCTTATAAAACAAGGGATGTATTTTTAACTTACTCCTTTAAATATTTAACTTTGATCTCATGATAAGATGAATGCTTAAATCCAAGACCATGCCTTGAAACCAAATCAAGCATAGCAATGAATTCTTCACTTTTTGCCACATTGAAAGGTATAACATTGTTACAGAAGAATCTAGCAATTGCTTGACAATCTTCCTCTCTCATACATTTCTTAAACATGTTATTGATGGTAGTTTGTGTACTAACTACTCTCTTCTTTAAAATATTTGTAGGACTTGAAGCTTCACTATTTTTCTTTTCTCACTAGCTTATATTGTTTCCTCCTCCATATTCAACCTTGATTTCTTGTTTAAACTTTGTTGCAAACCAACAACAATTTCCCACATTTATTTCTCCACTTCATCAATAACATCCTTGCAAGCACCAACATCTTTTTGAGTACTAGCCAAGTGATGCTTCAATCGATAAACTCCCCATGTTACTACCTTCTGACAGTATTTGCATTGTCGCTTTCTAGTATCCCCACTAACAGAATTACAATGTTTCCATGCTATATCACTCCTATTTCCTAGGACATTTTTTGGAGCAACAAGCATAGAAGATTTTGAAGTCATTTTAATAAAGCAAAGTGGATAACAATTTGGATGTCGTGAACATTGTAGGTTGACAAATTGATGTGGTGATGGTGTGAAAGAAACAAAGGGAATGGATGTTTGGGTACATGTACACTAAGTGAGGAAAAAAAATAGAGAGAGTAGAGGGAACTGTGCAGTACAATTGTTTGTGTCATGTGTGTCGTGGTTGTTCTATTATTTATATAAAAGAGGGAGTAGCTTTTTTAATCTTAACAAAAGGAGGGAATTAGTAGTTTTTAATTGTAAACAATGGCGACAAAGAGGGAATTAGTAGTTTTTTTAAGGTAAACAATGGCAACTATTATTTTTTAATCTTTCACTGTCCCGCTTTTTTTATTTTCTTAATCTTAAGGAGTAGATTTTTCAAGCCTAACAAAAGGAGGGAAACAATAGGGGCTATTATTTTTTAATCTCTCTTTTTTATTTTCTTAATGTTAGATGCCACTTTTTTTAACAAAAGAGAGGGAGTTAGTGACTTTTTTATTAAAAGTTACTTTTACCTGTAGCACATAAGAGACGGAGTAGTGACTTTTTAAAAAAAGGTTACTTTTACTTACAACTTTTACGGTGCAGGTTTTATGGTGACTCTTTTTACTTTTTAGAATCACTAATGGGATTTTAAAATTAGGCTTTAGAAGTTTAAAAAATTAGGTTAAAGAATTAGGGTTTTATTAAAAAATGTCTCAGTTCTGTCACCCTTCACGAAGAGAGGTTGTTGCATATCTGTGAGATGTGAGACTCGCCATCAACGTTGTCATTAGAGTCGACGTTGCAAGACTTGCCGCTGATAGAGGGCGTTGTCGCTACCGCTGCTGCCACAAGGTTTATTTGCTTAGTTTTCCTCACTGCTAGAAAAGATTGTGATGTGAGGCCGCGAGAGAAGGATCGTCGCGATTGGAAGGGACTGCATCGTCAGAATTGCCATTCCAAATCGAGTTGTGATTTACAACGACGATCCAACATGATTCGTGAAGATCACGAGTTTTAAGTGAAAAGAGATCAGAGAGGATGAAAAAGATTGTAGACTCGTACGATCTTATGTTCTGGGTTGCGATTTTAAGAACCATGAATACATCATAATTTTCCAAATTATGAAAGAGACATAATTTTTTTCTTCCAATAAGTTAGATGTAAATTTACGTCTGACATGTAAGATATATATGTAAATTTATGTCTGGTTTACAAGGGCCAGATGTAAAAATCCTCTTTTATGTTTGACCTTTGCAGGTCATATGTAAATATGTTTCAAAAAACATACAAGGCCCATTTCTTCCTCTCTTTCCTCCCTTTTGAGAAGCTTTCTCAACTTTGGAGACAATTTTTTGCACATGGGGACTTCCATTGGTTACGTTTTTGGCATTTCTCGTGTGTAGTTCATTGAGAAACATCTTTTCTTTGATTATTTTTCTAGATTGAGGTTAGTTTACTATACTTCTCACTAACCTATGCGCGTGACTAATGGTGGGAGAACTCAGTCTAATTATGCATGAATGTTTCCCTTGTTTGTCTCAAATGTGAGTTTTATGATTTTGGGTTTATACTTTGTTAAATTAGATTTTATATTAGTTTAGATGTAAAAATTTGTAGAAAATACTGTGAAATTATTTATAGTTTATATTATTTTTTGAATTGGACATATTATTGTCCATGTGTTTATTGTTTGAATCAGATACGTCAGGATTTGGGCGAAATGTGTGATCACCTATTCATCTTCGGTATAGTCAGGGGTTATACAATTTGAACTTGGCATGGAAAAGTATTAGACAACCCTACTACGTCACAAACAATATAATACGTTGAAGCGTGGATGAATGATCGTTTAGAGGATATGGTACGTGATGTTGGTGAAGATAATTTTGGAAGAGCTTATTTGTATGATTCTTTAAAGTCTGATTTAGAGGAATAATTGTACCAATGATGCAATAAATTTACATGACTGTATGCAACGTTGAAATTGTTTAGTTTGAAACCAAGAAATGGATGATTTGATAAAAGTTTCACATAATTATTGGAATTGTTAAAAGAACATGCTTCTAGAAAATAACATGTTATCAAATTGTAGCTACAAGGGGAAAAATATTTTATGCCCAATGAGTTTGGAGTACAAGAAGATACATGCATGTCCAAATAGTTGTATATTGTAAAGAAACAAGTTTGTGGCATTAAAGGTATGTCCAACGTGTGGGTTATAACAATTTAAAAAGAAAGTTGATGGAAATAGTGTTGATGAAGAAACATATGGTCTCCTCGCTAAGGTGTTGTGGTACCTTCCCTAATACCTAGGTTGAAATGATTATTTGTCGTTAAAGAAGATGCAAAGAACTTGACATGACACGTAAATGGAAAAAAATGTGAAAATCTTTTTCAACACCCAACTGATTTTTCACAATGGAAGAAGATTGATGTAACATTTCTAGAGTTTGGTACTTGGACTTGCAATAGATGGTATGAATCCTTATGGGAACTTAAGTAATAAACATAGTGTTGATGATTTATAATCTTCCTCTTCCGTTGTGCATGAAGAGAAAATATATGATTTTGCTTGTGATGATTTTTGGAACTAGATAATCGAGAAATGACAATGATATGTACCTGAAGTCTTTGATTGATGATTTGAAATTGTTGTGGGAACAAGGCGTTGATGTGTTCGATTTATATTCTGAAGAAAATTTTGGTTTGCGTGCAATGTTCTTTTGCACAATAAATGATTTTTTAATATTTGAGTTATTTACACCATTTGACACGTTTCTACTTCATCTTCTAGTGGAAATGGAACATAAGGCCTATTGGGCCTTGAAATTTCTGAACTTTGATACCTATTTGTCGGGTGAGAAGGGGTAATTGCAATTGCAAGAACTTGAAGAGATGATATTGATTGCTTATGATAGTTCAAAGTGATACAAGGAGAGGGTCAAGTTGTATCATGATAGAAAGCTTTTGAAAAAGGATTTTCAACTGGGCCAACAAGTTTTTCTTTTCAATTAAAGATTCAAACTCTTTTCGGGTAAGTTGAAATCCAATTGGTTTGGGTCATTCACTGTCAAGCCTTATGGTGCCGTTGAGTTGATGGATCATTCATTTGAAGATCCACTGATAAAGGACTATCTCAAGATTCCATACAAGAAGAACTTGAAGATGAACCTTTACAATTTAAAGGACCTAGCTATGACAAGGGCAAGGAGCAAGAGATTGAAAGATCAAAACTATTCAAGGCTCCTGATGCTACTAGCAATCTAAAATTCAAAGAATATAAAGATCATGACTTGAAGCACATTTGAAAGATAGTTTTTAGGAAAATTAGTTTATGTTTTTAGACTTTGGGTTTCCTCTTAGAAATTAGTTATGTTCTATGTTTTGCGCTTTGGACTTTCTTTTATAAATTAGTTTATGTTTTTATGTTTCGGGTTTGAGCCTTCTTGTAAGGTTCTTAGGTTTTCTTAAACTTATGTGCCTATATATAGAGGTACCAAAAAAAATGTAGACATTTTTAGTCATATATTGAATTGAATTTGATTTCATTAAAGTGAAGATTCTCTTTGTTCTTGGCTTAGGCCTCCAGTTCTTATCAAAAATTAACATCTTTGTGGCGAATCTTCACTTGACTTATCAATCTACTAGATTGTGGCGTTCTCCATCTCTATCTTATTCCGCGTTCTTCTCTGATTTATTCATTTTGTGCCTCTTGAGGATTCAAACTCAGAAACGATCACACTTTTTCCCGGATAGGATCGTATCATCCACTTAGAAGTTGGGTGGTGAATGGTCAAATATTGGAGCATTATTTGGAAGGTGAAGTTGAATGCCTCACCACTACTTGTCATCTACATGATCCATGAACTATTACAAGTCAAGCTAGTGACGTTAAAGAAGTGCTAACTGGGAGGCAACACAATGTTTATTGTTTTTTCTAGTTTTGTCTCATGGTTGTTGTTTCTATCTGGTTTGTCCAATGAACACGAGAGTCGTCCAGCGAGTCTGGTTTTTCACAGAGTCTGATAAAAAAGTATGTAGACTCGCCCAGCGACCACTTATCTCGCCTAACTCAAAGCATTGCAGCTTCTAAAAAAAATGGTCAAACAAGTCATTAGGCACCCAAACTCGCCCACCAATCAAAACTCTGACTTTTTTCTCGCTGGACTAGCACATTCACCCAACGACTTATGGTGGTGTTTCTAGCCCTGGAATCAATGGTTGGGTGACCCATGACTCACTTAGTCCAATAGATTAAAAAAATATATACCTAACTCAAAAGAACACATAACACTCAATATCCGAAATGAACATAAAACATGATTAAAAATAAAAGGTTAATAATTTTAAATACTAATTATTTATCAAACTTCTCGTATAATTCTGAAATGTCCTAACAGAATAAAGATCGAAGAGTCCATACTCTTCAACTTTAAAGTGTACAATAATCATGTCAATTATGAAGCTCTCGTAAACGTTCAACTTTTGCCAAGGACTTAGGAGCGATGCGAGTCTGATGCAAAACTTATTCTCAACTCACGGTGAATCCCAAGTTGAACTATCATTGAGATCAAGGGCCTGCATTCAACATTCAAACGATCATATCAGCTGAAGGAGAACGACAAGAGTAGAAATGTTAGGCTTTCAACATAAGAACAACATAAGACTTATCAAATCATCCAGAATAAAAAATTTCATTACTTTTATTTTCAACGATAGTCGAAACATATTCTTAATTATTAGATAGATCGAACATGAATTTCTAACTTTCTCTTGAAGAATAATAAAGAAAATTTTCTCATTCTAGAATACTATAATATAATTTTTATGGACAAGTATTATTTTAATATAGGATTCGTTGTTGATAGTTCAAGAACGGTCAAGAATCCATGCTAAGAAAAACAGTTAATATATATGAGCCAATAAATTTTGCTTATGGTCTCCAATAATGAGACTCCATTCAGGACTATTATATATCAACATAAGCAACAAACAACCCACTAGAAGCCAAGAAAAATTTTTCATTCTTCCTCTTGAAAAAATTGAGTCATATACTGTTTTTTTTAGTGGTGTGGATTAACCCAAATTAAAACGAAAGCACTTTATATTAAATGATAGTATAAATTCTTGAGTTACGCAAATATTTTATATCATAAACCTAATTTAAACACACTACATAAAGGTTTTTTGTCTTCTTTTTACATGTGTGAATGCAAGTTATTCTCCCAATCAAATACCAGATCCCGAGGGACCATTGTTTAGTACACAGTATTCGATGAAGTTTCTGAAGTCATTCCCCACTTGGTAAGCTAATGAGGTTTTTGTATATTCGTAATAAACATTCTATATTTAATAACAGTCTAAGAAGGAGACAGATAAGATAAGCATGACTTTATATTGTACTCTAGTGTTCAATCTACCAATTATTGGTCATCAAAAACATAACTTTATTATAAGTGTAAAATATATATACATAGAGAGGGTGATTCAAGTAGCATAGGATTCTAATTTTTCCCTCCACATGTGCCTTGTCCCTTTACCATATGAATCCATTAGCTAATATCACACAGAATAGGGAGAACCTTCCCACTATCAATACTAGCAAGAGGGTAGGGTTCATTTAGATAAAAAATATGCCAATTTAATTCTATTTATGTCCATCATTTCCACTAATCATTAAATTTTCATAACTTTGGATTCAAGAGTAAATGTTGAGCTCCTCTTCTTGAACAACAAATTACTTGTTAGATAAAATTATACTCTTTTCAAACTTTAACATTCATAAAGTTTACTTTGTCATAGATGGGCAGTACAAAGGATTATTTTGACATCATAAACTAAAATTCAGTTTAAATATAACTATTGTAAAATTGAAAACCTTAAACTATATAGGTCAATCTATAATAGATGTAAAGTAATTTTATATATGAATTAGCTCTGTGTTTTAATTAAAACACACACAAATTTACGAATGTATATGAATTTCTTTCCAATTCACACTATAAAACCAAAATTTCCCCGGGAAAATAAAGGAATTATTTACTTAGAAAAAAATGTTTATATTTTCTACTACAAAAGTATAGCATAATTTTACTTATTTTACTTACAGATTTAATTTTTTTTTTCATAAAATAGTAAAAAATATTTTTTTTTTAAATGTGAAGGAAACTCACCCTTAGGTTGAATATCAATAGTATCAACATATATATAAACACAAATGAGTGAATTTAAAGTATGTTTTATATATTCTACTAAGTTTCCAATACCTACTCAGACTTTTTTCTAAAATATGAATAAGAAATTACATATTATACGGACACTTATTGAGCCTGAGCCGTTCTTGTAAGCATCAAAACTCTAATATAGGTGACGACCTTGTTTTATATTGGAAATCAGTTTTCGCATTAATGAAAGTCACGCCTTCTCACAAAAAACACATCTTCCTAGTTAGTTTACACAGCTTTCAACTGTTTGAAACTCAACTTGATTTTATTCAAACTTCAAAGGTTTTCTTTTACTACAAGGTTTACACCAGTGAAGTTCAAAAACTCACCAAAATCACATGTCTCAAAATCTACAAAACACTTACACAGAGATAGTTATATACCCTTACCAATAAACTCTACCCTAATAACAAAGTTTGAATCTATATTTTTGTAAAGTGTGACTTAAACTTTTGATGAAAAGAAAACATTTAATGACAGAAGGAAAGGTAACGGTACTTGGCATGAGGACTCGTGTGGGGCTTCTGTGTGCAGTCAATGAACAATGTGCTGTGCCCCATCTCCTCTCTTTTGAAAACGATTGCATATTCCTCCATTCGCGTTTGGCAACCCAACTATTTCTTACTTATCTCTCATTTTGACTTCATAATCAAATTTCTTATTCCTTCGCGTGTTCATGAACAGTGTCACATGTACCCCTTTTTGGAATCGCACCATTTTTTAGCTACCAATTAGATAAGGAAATAGTTCTTCTATCAACATTATCTAAAAAAGCACAAACACATACCGTTTTTTCAGAAAAATACACTCACCATCTCAGTTCGCTTTCAATTCAACAAGAGGCCCGTTTTCAAAAATCTCACATATTATTATAAAGTAAAATGATTAATATCATGCAGAGCTAATTAAGATGCGATTTCATTTATTTCTAGCTGCTCTATACAAAAACACTTTCTGAACTACCGAAGCTCTAGCCACAGAACCAAAACGGAAAACACTTACACTATTGAGAGAGACGCTAAGATACAGAAAAACAGAAGCAGAAGCTATAGCTATAGCTATCTCTAAAGAAGAAAGCGGTGACTAAGATTCATTTTTTGATTTTTTTCGTTCATATTTTCTCCTGCGTGGGATCAATTACGTGGCGTATGAACACTGTTTCCAAGTCTGGTGGCGTGAAAAAGTCTTGAACAACGGCACGATAATTGCACTTGAAGGAAGGTTTTGGCTTCCTAGGAGGAGGTGGGCACGTGAAGGGTGTTGGGATCTTGGATTCGACGGCTGTTGGTGTGGTGGAAAACTCTTGTGTGTCATCCTCTTCCTTGTGTTCCTTCTCCACAGGGACAGTGTAAATAGGCTTCAATGGCGGTCGTAACGCGATTCCAGCGATGACCCATTTTCTGTTGGTATCTGAATCAAACCCTCCCTCTACTTGTGGCTTCTCGGAGAACCCCATGTGAATGAAAAAGCATAAGACTTTGTGTTGGTTGTTGTTGTTTTGATGAGGAATGGGAAAATGTTGACTGAAGAAAAAGAAAAGATAATGAGAGGGGAGAGAGGAAATGGAAAAGAGAAGAGAGGGTTGAGGTGATGGTGAGAATGAAGAGTAAGATACAGTATTAAATGTGTGGAATATAAGGTGTGTGAGGATGATGAATGTTGGTGTGTTAGAAGAGAGGTTAGAAAGCAATTGGTGAAGAGAGAAGAAAAAGAAGAAGAAACTCGTGACATAAGCAGTGACCATTAAATAAAGAACACCAATTAGAAGAGTGTGAGAGAATGGTGCTGCTGCTGAGGGTGAAGATGCCCGTGAAAATGCCTCAACATAAGACAGGATGTGTAAATAAATGCTTAATTTAGTAATAAAATAATTATCATCTCCCTCCACTTTTTTTCTTTACTTTTCATTTTTACACTTCTGCTTTCAGTTTATTTTTAGAGAAATCAAATGTCTTAACTCAATCTTAGTCTTAATTAATTTGAAAAAAAAGAGAGTTTGTTTAAGTTAAGAAAAAGTTGAGTTCAATCCATAAAGAATATGTTGGTCATCCATTCATGATTGGAACAATTTGTTTTCATCATTGGAACTAATAAAATAGCAAAATACTTCTTAAAGTTGTACATTATTACTTAATTCAATCATTCAAATTGTAATCGATCATCCCTTAAACAAATTAAATAGTTCTTGAAATATAAAGTATCAATCATTTTATCCATTGAAATTTTAATAGTAAAATAAAAGTTTATTTACAGCTATTAGTTTCTCTAAATCTATTTTCATGTCTTTTTGGTTGGGGAATCAAAAAGGCTTAAGTGCAATATTGATTGATAACTTATATTTTTTAAGGATTTTTTATTTTTATTTATTTCAAAAATCAATTTGATTATCACTTTATGTATATATTTTTATTAGTTCACTTTTATTTTCCTGAAAAAATTAAATCACATGCGGACATGTATCCATATCAAAATATCTCATTTAGGTATTCATATTTTTATTTTCAATTTTATCCTCTAATAAATAATAAATTTTTTAATTAAAATAATTATGTTACCATTTTAACTTCCAAATATCACTAAGTTAGATTTAATTATTTCATTCATTTAACTTTTCTTTTAAACTAATCATTTTTAAATTAAAATAAGTATTTTTAATAAAAAAATTATCTACAAAATAAATAAAAAATATTTAAAATATTATTCATATTTATTTTTAAATTAAAAAAAGTGAACATACATGCGTATGATGCATGTATTTTCACTGAACAATACGAGTATTTTATGTGAAAACTCAACATAATTTTAAATATAAATAGTCTTTAACAAAAAATAGAACTTTTAATACAAGTAAATTTAAATATAAGATGAAGATACCATTAACTTTTATAAAAAATATAAGAAAGAAACATTTTTTAGTTTTTATTTTTTTATTGTCAACAAAAAGAATCAAAATATATAACAGTAATAATAAATGTTCGTACTATATCTAATAATCATACATAATTTAATCAAAATCAAAAATAGTTTAAATATTCATTTCTTTTACCATTTTTAACACTTTTTAAAAACAAAATTCTATAACCAACGATACTTCATACTAGGGCTAATTGATCCTAATGGTATCACATTGTATCCGAGTAAAAAAAAAAAATGCATAGATATTAAGATATGTTGAAAGAAATAGAGTAGGTTGAAAGTTGGCGGGAATTGTTTTAGGGCATTATGTTGTTTGGATGAAGAAGAATGGGAAGTTATTCCCTCTATGCCAAAAGCCATAAGCAATACAAAGCACCTTTCTCTTTTACCGAACTTTTTTGAGATGCGGCTCACAGGGAATCATGTCACCACCAATCAGTCTTGTTTTCAATTTTTCTTTTTTTTATTTTCCTACTCACTATTACTGGTCTTTCAATTTTCTGCATCTCCATCATCATTTGTCCCTTATCCTCATCAAATTTTTATTTCCATCAAACTTTTTTCAAACTCCAATTTTAACGTAACATGCATACATACTTGCATAGGTGGTGCCTCCAGGCCCACGATTTCATACCATAAATTAAAGCTGTTCTTCTTGTCTGCTCATGCACATCTTTTTCTCTAGTTTTCGCTTCCTACATTTGTACTAATACTTCAATCAAATAAATTAAGCCCTTGTGTTCATAAAAAACAAGTTCCCCACTCATTATAATCTTATTTAACTCAAACAAATGCTTCAATAAAAGATACTTGTTTTCATATAAAAAGTTAACACCCATGAAAAAAACGTGATATTAACTGGATACGAGAAAGTGTAACACTTTATAATTTAGTGTTTTAAAATTTTGAATTTGAAGTAATATTAATCTCGATAAATCGTAAAAAAATAAGAACAAAGTTAGCAAAATTACAATAAAAGAAAACACCTAAAAGATCTCCTTGCAAAGAAGGTGACCACAAATTAAGATTCAAGCTTTTGAGTATGTGAACTGGAATCAATTCAATTTCGTCACCCTATTACTTTCACGAATGAAAACAAAATTACCATTTTTTTATTCAAGTTAGTTAATAGCATCAAGAATAATGGAAACAGAAGTATGGGATAAAGGTGGCCCTTCAAAATCAGCTGTAATAAAGTGATGTCATTTTGGTCCTTCAAAAATGTTAACATCGCTATATATGATTCTTCAATAAAGCAAAGTATAGTCTATTATTTAGTTCATTTACCGTACAAGTATCAACAATTTAACATCTAAATTAGAATTTTCTTTTTCTCACTTATTTTCTCAATTCAAACATTACCAAATTCATGGTTTTTCATGACTGAGTTTTTATTAAAAATGTTTAGGATTAAAGTAACGATAATTTTGTGTAAAAATTGATATAATAAATTGTCATGTTGATTTCAAAGTCAAATGGTTGTCCATCCATGAAAAGCTAGAAGACATAATTTGTTTACTAATAGAACATTCATTAAACATATTCACAACATAATTTAGCAATCTTTAATATTCTATTTACGAACAAAAATTTCTCCACACCCTTTTATTCCCTTGTACCTAAATTTTGTAATGGATTCTACACATGTGGTTATTTTTATTCTTTTGTGCTCCTCCTATTTTCCATACCAATCGCATCGTTAAATATACATATCCTTGGTCCTCTAAATTTTCTTGTGACTTTCAATTTTGTCCTCCTTTGTTGATATGACATAACATTATTAGCATATATTTAATTTATGCATGTGAATGACCTGAGAATATCAATAAGCATGTGGAAAGAAAATCCAAGCAATGTTTCCATGGTCATTTTTGTCATCTTATGCGTATCCTATAGTGTTCTAGAAGGAATGTTGATTCTTTTACCTCCACAATAGCTTCTTCTAAGCAAAGAAGAATGTGATACATTCATTTAAACATCATAGAATTCACATAAGTGATTATGCTCATAAATCCGAAAAGTCTTCATGAAATAACCACCACAAAGTTCTATATTTTATAAGAGATGAAGATTATACTGTATGTGGTGTTTGTTCTCACTATAAAATGTGTCCAGCCTTATTTAATTATTTTAAATAAGAAAAAAACAAAATTACCTAAATTTGGTCAAATGAAATGAGTAAGTGGTGCAGTAAGCAACTTGTCGTAATGTGATCTTGAATTCATTTACCTGTTCTCACTTGTCACATGTGAGTTGAATTCAAAGTAACGAGTAAATCAATAATTTTTTAGAAATAAGTAAACGAAATGATAGCTATATTAAAATATATATATATATATATATATATATGTATATATATATAAAATATGTTTGACATAGAACAGTGGGACCTTATCTTAAAATTAAATATTTGATAATAATTTATATAGAAAAAGTTAGAAGTTGTAATTGTTTTTAGAAGTTTGCAAAATAGCGCAGTGAAGTAGGTGTAATTAAATGAAGGAGAATGACATTAAATTCTGACACAATGGGAAACCGCCAAAGGCAACATCACAAGTGGCTTCAAGTACACTTCTGAAACCCTTCAACTTCGCATAGACGGCCCACCAACACCATTTTTTTTTTCATATTCTCAATTTGTTCATTCTTTTTTTTTTTCTTTGGATCCTATCATTTTTTATTTTACCATTTAATAATTATAAATATTATTATTTTATTTCAAAATCTTGTTAGTTAAATATAATATATGTTATTATTAAAAGAAGTTGTAAAATGAAAGCAAGGAGAAAAGATAGATATCAAATAATAATTTTTCTTTTTTTTTTTTCGTGTCACCTACTTGCCCCAAAAAATAAATACGCAGAACATACTAAAAACCAAATTCTACTAGTGTGCCACTAAAAAGAAAAGAAAAGATAAAAAAAAATAAGGAAACAAAATGAATTTTTGTTGAAAATAAATAAATAAAAATCATAAATTTATAATAAATGTTAATTCATTTTGTACCATACATTTATTGTTTTACTTTCATTTGAGAAAAAAAAAATGACATAGAAAGTGTAAATTATGGAATTCTTCACAATCACAATTGGAGTTTTGTTTTGTAAGGAACAGGGTTTCTCTTCTTCCTTTGGCAGACTCTCTATTTCCTTGTTGTGATTTTCTTTCCTTCTCTCTTTCCTTTTTTTAACCACAATGTTTATACTATTTTTTCATTGCCCAAATAAAATAAGCAAAGGCTTCTATTTTTTGTATTTTGAGGAAAGGCTTTTCTTTCTATTAATTTAGATTGGCCCTTTAGTGTTTTAATGACAAAATGATCATGTTTTAGGTAAATCAAATTAATTTTTTATTATTTTTTTGAGTTTATAAACATAAATCTTCAAGCCAAAATGATTAGTTTTAAATAAAAGTAAAATATTTAAATGTTTTTACCAAACTTCTTTTAAAAGGATTTATAACAAGACGATTAAACTAAAATAACTTCTACATACTTTTAATTTTAACTTAAAAGTAACTTTAAATTTAAAAAAAGCTTGGTCAGATGCGTCATAAGAAAAACTTGCTGTCATTGAAGGAAAACTCATAATATCATGTTTGCTTAAAAGTGGTTTATGTGTTTAGTATAGTTTTCTGATATAAAAGGAAAAAGGATTTTGTACTTTAAAAATTCAAGTCAAAACACAGCCAAAATTTGAGGATCAAGTGCTAATTTAAAAGTAAAGATAGGTTGGACTAACTTTTACAAGCCGAATATACCAATCTATTGGTTTAAACGTGCCCAGCCTAATGCAAAGCAAAGTTTCGAATTACAGAACTTCATTTTCTTTTCTTTTTTTTCACTAATAACCTAAAAACAAAATCTGTTATCTATTTAATCTTCAATTTTTTGACATTGTCATCTCTTATACACTAACACGCAACACGTAACAAACGGTATCAATTCAAATGTGCAAGTTTCTTTAACAGTTTGCACTTTTTTTAGTCCTTTGCTAATTGAAATAATTTTGTATGGATAGAACAAAAATAATCCTTTTCTTTTATCATTTTTATCAAGCTTAAAGATTAGCGTATGTATACAACTCATTGGGTAAATATATATGAATAGCTTTTTTATTTACAAGACTCCCCATAAACCGGTGTATCCATCCAACAACAAAAACATGTTAGATACTTAAGTAAACAACATTATGAGTATAATTATGGAATTACACACTAAATTAACCCAAATTCATCTACATAAAAAATCCATGAAAATACTATAAATATATAAAATAAATAATTATTTTAGTATAATAAATATTGTTATATTTTAGTTTTAATACAATAAAAAAAGTTAATTTTGATACATTATCATTAATTTTGTTAATTTTATTTAAACTTTATTAATAATTAATATAGTTAAATACATATTTAATATTAGTAATTAATAATGTACTAATTAAAGAAAAAAATAATGTTAATATACAGTTATCTTTTAAGCATCAACTAAATATTTTAAATTACATATTAACATTGATTTTTCTTTAATAAATACACATAATAATTTCTAAAGATCAAGTACATGTTTAACTAATTTAATCATTAACATAATTAATAAACAATAATAATGTAATACAATGTTTCCATGTATCTACAGTTACATTCGTCACGTATTCATCAACTCATCTAAAACTATTGTTAGGTGAAGAAAGAATAATCTAGACAGAAGATATCATAGAGGAAAAGAGTTAAATCTTATGGAGTCTATTCAGTCTCAAAGAACAAGTTTAATCTTATTCATTCAAGTTTTATGTGCAAAAGATTATTTCATTGGTACAGATAAAAATCACAGTTAAATTTATGAAAATAGTCTCTTCCCAAATTGAACATCCTATATTTGTTGGAGAGAGAGTCTTAAGTATACAATAAAAAGTCGAGACCAAAACACCATGATCGAGCTAACAATAATCTAGAACACGTTGGCAGTTAATGTGTCAAGTTCTCTAATTATAAATTTGTAGGAAGTTACAATGTTCAATTTCCAATAAAACAATACACAATTTCTTCTCCTGACTAGGATCTTGCTAAACAATGTCTTAGCGATATTGGCGAAGGTATTAAAAGAAAAAAACATATTATTGAAAATCACAAGCACACTGGCACACTTCTATGTATTCTAATTAAAAACTTTCCCTGTTAATTTTTTAACCAGTGTCCTAAGAACACTGGTTAGCATTTGTATATTAGTATGCCACCCTAATTACAAATGAAGCTGCTATCTGAGCGTTCTAAACATGTTGGAGATTGCTATCCAAACGTAATCAAATCCTCAAAACTGATGAGTAAAAAAAAAACCAATGCCTCTCCAATTTTTTCTTTCTTCCATATTCATTACTTGGGATCAAGAAGGGGGAACCCATTTAAGGTTGTTCCTACGCTTTTAATCTCTCACATGTTCAGCACGTTGTAAAAGTAAGGTATTTTGCAATGCTTAAAAATTCAACCCATCTTGTGGGAGACCTTGATATAGTTTAGAAGTCGTTTTAGAGCATTACCACTGTCGATGGCCTCTCTAGCCCTATCCAGCGCAGCAGATATATCTTCTGCACCATCAACTCCAAGCAAGTGATCCACAACTCCAGCATTCAAGACAATTCGATCATACGCTGGTCCTTTTTCTCCCAACAGAGCTGATAAACCAAATTCAATGTTCTTCGAGACCTGAAGTTCCAAAAAGGAAAAAAGATCATAATGCCAGTTAAAAATCTCACAATATAAAACAAACGACACACTAGAGGCTTCCTACCTGCAATGCATTACCTTATACAATAGTTTAATGAAACTTAATATTTCAACACATCACCAAACATTAAAATTCCAGACAAATTCACGAAATGGTCAGATCAAAGTACTACAATTCATAAATGATGGTCCTCCAAGTTCATTGATAAAATAGCACACGCATGCAAGGAGTAAGATAATTTACGAAATATATTATTCAAACATTGTGTTTGAAAGTTAGGTAAGTAGATAGAGCTCACTACAAAAGACACCAGAACTCACTAAGAGATAATTAATTGTAGAATGACATGTACGGAATCACAGACCTCTCTGATGGTTCATAAATAGAAACAGTCGCGTATTGTATTTTTATCAGAGTTTTGGTAAGTTTGATTTTACTATGGATTTGAGATGTCTTGTCTTCTGTCTCAGAAAAGTGTGTTGGAGATCTACCTTAATTAGAGAAATAAGACTAATTTTCACTATATCAATCATCATGGATAAAAGGTATCAAGTGGCTTCTAAATTTTCAGTCAAATTGCATTGGATGAATGGAACAAAGATTTTATTTTTAGAAGATATAATTAAATCAATTAGATTGTTAGAAATAAGTATAACTTGGGACTTGTTCACTTGGTAGTTGATGGTAGATATTTAAAGCAGTGATTTGAAATTTTATTTTGGAATTATTTAGGTTCAGCTTTTTAAATACTCGGGAGATTCTCATGCTATAGGAATTAGAATTTCTTGAGGTTTACATACATACACTGTCTAATAAAAAAGGCAACATTTACAATAGCGACACAAAATTTTAAACATATTGGGAATAGTTAATTGCAAGATATTGCTGGTAAGTTTCAAATATAGGATAGAGAAAGATCAAAGGAAGAAAATACAAAAAGCTAAAGAACTTTACAGATCTATCAGTTCTTGGTGTGTCTGTGGGTTGCAAACCGTACTCCTTGGCATTTACTTCGAGACTAAAACCTTGACGTGTCACTCCTGCAATATAAAAAATAAATTTACTTCATGGGTATCAATCTAAGATATGACATAGTACAGAATTATCAAGTTCGCCGATCAGAAACTGGCACAGTGACAGGGTTGTCAATTTGCTTTGAAAAAAAAAAAAACTAAAAACAACCACATTTACAGACTTGGACACTATGACGAAGTAATCATTTAAGTACACAAATAATGCATAGAAGTAAACAACGAACCAATACATACCGCCAAGTTCAGATGTGGACGAGACATCAAGTGCACGGAACCCTGAACAGTAGTTCACAGGAGGTCCCCTAGTTGCGTTAGCAGATCGCAATCTTGTAGTCAGTGAGAGGCCCCCTTCCTCTCCCTACAAAATGACCATAATCAACATGGTGTGGCTTCTTTTGCTAAGGTGTTAGCAACTTCCGATATTAATATATTATATTAGGACTATTTAACCAATTTTATGAGAAGAAAACAAATGTTCATAATACAAGCATATTAATATTTTTATGTTCGAAAAGAAGGATAAGAAAACACAGACTGAGAAGCGTCAAACGTGGAATCCCAACCTTCACTACCAAACCTGAGTGTACTCCCCTTCTCTTCATGAGCATTAACAATGGCTCTTCATAACCTTCATGATAAAACCCAGCTACAATAGCTTCCTTACCACTTGCCTGTTGAAAAATGTCAGCTTTTAGCTAAATTGGGAAACAGTGACTTCTTTGATAAAAAAGGAAATCATGCTTGGTACCCCCATAACTTGGGCCAGTTTAATTGGTCTACCTAAGGTTTATAAGAGAAAGAAAAAGAAAAAATACATCCAATTCATGGTCTGTTCTTATTCAGTTCAGACTTACATTCAAAATACAGAATTTCATATACTACAACAACGATAACAATAACCTTGTCCCACTAGTTGTGTCGGATATATGAATTATACAATGACATTGAACTTAAAAACCAAATTCTCAGCCATATAATTCACAATTAGACCCCTTTTAATAATTTTCCGGCTTAAATACACATTTTGTCCCTATTTTTGTTGTGTTTGTTCAATTTGGTTTTCATTTTCGTTTTACGTACAATTAGGTCCTCATTTGTGTCAAATTGTGGTCAATTTGGTTCTTTTTATTAATAGCGTTTAAATAGTTAACATTTTCGAACAGTGCATGTCACATGTCTGCTCCTGGTTAAAAAAAATTAAAGAAAAAATAAAAAAAAAAACAGGAGCTGACACATGGCATGACACTATTAAAAAATGTTAACTATTTAAACACCGTTAGTGAAAAAGAACCAAAATTTGATGAAAATGAGGATCTAATTGAACGTAAAACAAAAATAAGGACCAAATTGAACAAACACAATGAAAATAGAGACAAAATGTGTATTTAAGCCTAATTTCTCCATACATCTTTCTTCGTTCTCCTTCTAAGCCCTATTCTTACCTCCATTTATTTTTGAGATGGTTGCAAGTCATGATTCCAAAACTCATAGGCTTTAACTAAAAGTGAATAAACATTTTTTTCCATGTGAGACTAATGTGTGGTATTTATTTCGTTTGAGCAACCAAAAGCTTTTATTTTTTAGGCTTTTACAAAGAACCCCCTAATGGCCTTTTCAGAATCAAAGAACCGGAAAAGGAGTTAAGTTCTTATCTTGTTAGCACTCGTTAGGTTGAAAACTTCATTACTTATTAATACTTCAACACAAATTTTTTCTTCTAAAAAATTCAAATTTGTGCTAAATTGACTGAGTTATTTTATGGATTTCTTAGTAACTTCATGCACAAAAATCTAATAACTTGTTAATATAGTACACGGAGTGCAAAACTAAATGTCCTATCAAGAAATATAATGTCATACTAAAATCACTTACAAAATTTACAAATAACCTTTTTTAACAAATAATGGCTTATGATACAACTAAAGACTAAAATTAAAAATAGACTATTGAGTGGTGAATTTAAAATTTGTTAATACAGAATCAAGTTAAAATCCAGGAGAGATCAATAAAATTAACAAAAGAAAAACAAGTCTGTATCCCACCTTTACATATTGCTGAACCTTTTCAGTTGATGCAAGTGGAGGGCGTTTCTTTATGTGTTCCCTAATCCCAATTAAAGAGTAGCTGTAGGAAAAAAGAGGGGATTGAGGATGGGAAACAAGTTTAACCTCCATTCCAAACAGTATTATTATAAACTTGGTTCTTGAAGACAACTCCCCTATATTATTAGCAGACATTATAATTTCAACCTGTATTGCTAACAGCATTAGTCTCTGTTAGTATGAGTTATACCATTTTTAACAATATCCACCTATATTAATTGACCCCATTCAATCTCACTGCTATTCTTGTAGTACTTTCCTAAACTCATTAGAAACGTGGGATATTATTGGAACTCAAATCCCACATCGAGTAATGTGAGATGTTGGTGGAGTACTTGAACGGGTCTTCCCCCATCAAAGATGGTTTTTAAGAGAGGATGCAACATAATAACAAATGCACCAATAGGTATAGTAGTGGAACAGAACATACCAATTAGGTAAAAATAACGGAAAATAACTGTTTTGCTTCTTTTTTCTCTACATCTGAACACATTTTTACCCTCACTTTTGCATCCATCTTTATCAACTTTTTTCCCTGTTCCAAATATTGGACTAGTCCATATGGTTTTACCACATTCAACAAAGTCTCCATCATTCAATACTGTTTTATGAAGTGCCCCTAGTTTTCATAAAATGAAAAATAGTCCCTACAATTTCAAAACCAGGTAATATGTCCCTATTTGGTTTAGTTTCAATCAGACTAGTTTCACCAGAAAGCAAAACTAGCTACAAGAGATATTTGCATTATTCCAAAACTATTGAGGAATTGTTTTCAATGATTCTAAGCTATCGTCGAGTGAGAAGAAAATATTGTTATAAGAGGAGATTGTAATAATTAAAAGTGTGTTGTAATAAGAGGATATTGTAATAATAGTTACAAGTGTGTTGTAGAAAGATACTATAGATCTTTGTCGAATCATGACTTTATAGATAGAGCTCTCTGTATATGGATGCTAATGTACTTTAGAGATAGAGTTCTCCCTCTTACACCTGAGTCTTTTCAATTTGGCATCAAAGCTCCCGATCGTGGGCGCTATGCTTTTGCATTCTTTCATTGTGGTCTTAGTTGCGACTTCCTTCTAGGGTTGCTTGAGGTGCACCAATTTCCTTTGTTTATCTAAGTGCCTAAAGAACACCTAGGTTGCGTTTCACAACCTCTGTCACTGTCACCACCAACCTAAACAAAGTCCACACCAAGAGATTCGTCATCCTCTGTTTTGACACTTCCTAGAGTCAGCTATCAATGAAGTAGCCATGCGCTCACATGCATGTTTACCTTCTCTACGCGTGGGTTCCAAGTGTCACTAATTTTTGACGTGTGACAGCACTTTTGATCGCCATTTGTGTCGTTGCTTGATTTTTCAAAGGCACCCTAGCAACTCATCCAAGTAATTTTGATCTTCCACATTTTTCTAATGTTTGTCATCTCAATAATCGAAATCATCTCTGGTGGGCTCAATTTATTAGACGCAAATTGAAGGGTTAGGGTAAGTTCAACCATATTGGAGGGAGGTCATATCCCAAGATAAGCATAATTTTCAAATTTGGGACAATGATGTCTTGCATACTATTATTAGGCAATGGGGATCCATGACTATAGAAATAAACAAAAATTGTATGTTCTACTGTGAAGTTTGTCTTGGAAATACTTACTCAATGCGACATGACATCCTTACATGATTTAGAAAGCAAGATCTTCAGCGCCAAAAACAAGATCTTCAGCGTCAAACAGGACGCTCTCTTTGTTGCAGAATAATATGGAATATTGGAAAGTTTGTGGATTGAGTTGGAGCAACATCAAAAACTGAAGCTCGAAAATAGCTGAGATGTTATCACTCTCGCTCAGCTTGAAAGATGATATTTTAGTTCCTATCAAGATTGAATCCTATTTAGGCACAAATTATTGGGAAGGAAAGACTACCCTATCTTTTTGAAGTCATCTACGTAGTTTGTGATGATGAGACTCGTCGAATGGTTATGATGAATGAACCCTCATCGAAAGAGTTGCCATGTTTTCTAGAAAGGCTTCCAAAACTAGGACCTCAAACCTTGGAAACATGAAAATCAACTCAAAAGGCAAGGAGGATCATTGATGCTCTCATTATAAGAAATTTGGCCACACCAAGGAGACTTGCTTCAAGTTTCATGAAAAGGAGAAGGTTCTCATTCGTCTAGCAGAACTAAAAGGTCATCCCCCAAGAAAGGTTTATCAAGCAACTTCAAATTTTGAAAATTTTGGCAACAAATCTTTCATCCTCTTCAATTGAAGAAGAAATGTTTTCACTACATGTTGAACTTAAATGTTTAAAAATTCTCATGGATTCTATAAGTTATCTTCGGGTACTTGTTAACTAACCATAACCGGTAAGAACTCTAATTCTTCTTTTAGTATTTCTAAAACATTATATAAAGACTCTTGCAATTAGTGCTTTGGTGTGACAAACCATATTCCAATAACTAGATGTGACACAATCCTTCATGTTCCACAACATTCTATACATAAGTTAATCTTTAAAAATTTTAGAATTCAAAATGTTTAATGAGATGCTCATACAGAGACGGGCGAGCTTCACGCTGACTGACATAAGCAAACCCAACTTCGTCATCCTGGAAAGACAATAGATCACAAATAACTTTATTCATAGTGGCTAAAAGAGGATAGTAAGAAAACCACTATGATGGTCTTACAAATTATTTTCCGGAAAATAAAAAGACCTCAAGAAGTTTTTTGGCCTTGACAGGGGATAAGTTTACATTTGCCCCCATAAACTTCAACATCTGCTCCTCAGTTACACCCCCCTAAAAAATAAACAATAGTTTATTCAAGAAATAGAACGTGGCTCAATGTGAAAAACGAGCAGATAAAATATCAAAGAATAGAATTCCGAAGTAAAAATTTGAATTTGATGATGCACTTAGTCAGCTCCAAAGATAGAATTTCAGTAAACTTCATGATCCGTAAGCATCTTAATTTCTGCTTAAACAAATAAAACATCCAACACTTGGAAAACAATTCACACACCTTAGGTGCCATCCAATCAACACCATGAAGCAAGCAAGACTCTCCATAGCAAGATCTAACAGCAGCAACAAATAACGTACTCCTGAAGAAGCGTGTGTTACCATCATAAGGTTCACCATAATGAGTCAATGATCTGACATCAGCAACTGGAGGGGGGCCTGAGAATCAACTCACAATAATATTAACAAAAAGATTCTTATTTGTGACAATTAAAAAGAACAAAATGGAATAGTTGGGTTAAAATTCATACCAAATTCATCATCAAATGCAAGGCAGTATGCTTTTAATTCACGGTCAGTTTCACGGTTCATACGTTGACCAATTAAAAATGCAGAAAGCAAAGCCTCACTCGCTTCCTTGGGCTTTTCATGGCCCTCTTGGAAGGGAAGGACATCCTTTAACACACCTTGCACTTCCTCAAATCCAAGATGGCCACCAGCCAACACCTCCCTAAGAGCACCAACCAATCGCATCTCGCTGGTGCCATTGCCAACATATTGCGGCCCAATGGAACTTCCAACACCCATCATCAACCCTTCCGGGTCTGCAATGAATATCACCTCAGGTGGAAGCACTCTAACCAGAAGTGGCCAAAATGTCTTCATTGCACGGGTTTCCCCTTCACTCCATTGTGTTGCTTCAGGAAATGCATTTGCGCGGATTGTCATCCCCGCGAAAAATGCCCCAAGTTGTGCTTTAGAAACTTCCTCTTCATCTTTCATTTCTCCCCTAGCTAGGATGAAATACAAAGTAATCAAATCTTAGACAATTTATTTGTTTATTTTCAATGACTCTAATATAGCTTGTAAAGAAAAGCATTATTTCAACAAAAATCATCTATTAGATATGATTGAAGGCCTTTATTCTTACAAACTTAACTTGTTCTAACAAAACCATCTTGGAACTGTTCAAATTTGATTATGATTATTGATTACTAACATTTGACCTCTGATGCACTGATACTACAAAATCAGTGACACGTCTTGAACACATACGAAATACTGATAAGCGTATCATACAGAACCTTAACTATCAGAACCTCGATGTTTCATTTTTTAATCCCTTATATTATAAAGAAAGATTTATTATCATAACTGAATCATATTAGTTTTATTTAAATTTGAATACACAAACGCTTTTTCAATGAATTTTGCAAGAGATTAAAATATTACTAGTAATATGATAACAATGCCAAATCAAAACAAATATTAATTATATTAAGAAAAAATAATTTAATAAAGAAAAATAAAATAATTAAATAAATATAAGAATTATATAAATATAGTAATTTTAATTAAATAAATTATTTATCTAACATATATACTGTATTTTAATTCTTTGAAAATTTAAATATTCAGAATGGTATTGTCCCGGTATCCATGCAACATAGCACTTGACTAATACTAGAGTCCTGTAAGCTGATATACATACTTTGGAGGAAAAAGTGTAGCCATAATAATTGGATTAAAACACCATTTTGGTTCCTTAAAAATTTAAAACGCTATCATATTAGTTCCTCGAACTAAAGAAATTTAAATAATTCTCTAAGATCACATCAATCCCTAAACTTAACTACTTATTATCACTCTAATTCATAAAAAATGTAAGTGTTTTCACTTCAGTCACTTGACATCTTTGAATTTTGAACAAAAATAATTAACAAATTGAAACTTCAAGGTTACAAACTTTCTCGGAAAATGCGAAAGGAAGATTCACAAACACACACTAAACTGATTGTTTGCCCAAATAATTGATGAGAAAGTTATCAAAAATTTGAGATTGTGATGAAATGAGTATGCCAAATTGTTAAATCTCAACTATTCATTTTCTAATCAAACAGTATGACTTTGATAATGTATTGTTCTCCGTTTCTGCTCTCACTTTAGAAAAGTAAAAACCAAACCACCACCAATAGCACATCAATGTGACATGAAAGAAAGAGTAACCTGATCTGAGGATTGTGTCGAAGACCTTGAAGGCTTGCTGCTCGTCGAGGGGACGAGTCTGGGTTGGGCCTGTGCAAACCCTAGCTTGGGCCTCCAGCACCGTCTGGTTGGGCCTCGGCAGCGCCGAACTGCGATACGAGGAAGACAGCGCCGGGTTCCGAACGTCGAACTCGGGAATCCCGAATTGTTCGATGGTGGTAGAATCCAGCGTGGCCCTCGGCGGCGGCGTGGAAGAGAGCCTCCGGTTGATCGAGCGGTGGCGATGGAGGTTGGGAAAGGGGCGAAGCTGAAAGCGAGTGATGCATGGAGGCTTGTTGGGGAAAATGGAGTTTGGTGGGGAGAGAAATGGTTCGGGATTAATCAGAACTTTCATCCCTTTCAAGTATTCGTTGTTAACGATTTTTCGCTTTCTCTCTCTCTCTCTCTCTGGCTAAGGGTGCTTGGCAAGCTTGGGAAGACCAACCTTGTGAAGACTATTGCTGAACGATAAGCTCAAACCTCAGTTTTTAAAATAAACAAAGAGCTCAGTAGTTCCTCATTCAAATACAAAAGTAAAAATAAATTAATAAAGTCAAAATTAAAGATTTCATACAAGCCCGTGTATTTTCCAGATTTATTCCTTCACAACTTTTTTTTTTGCTGACCTGGCACGGTTCCAGTTATTATTTATTTACCCCAATAACACAAGAAGCACAATATTTTTTATTTAATATAAATTATTTGTTAGGTTAGAATTTTGTGTAGGAAAATTCAATTCTAACCTTCGTTTTGTTTGGCCCACGTTGGAAATAGTCGGGAAATTGTGACTACATATTTCTATTTTTGTAAGAAAATATAAGAAAAATATTGGAAGTAAAGAAATAATTAATTAAATAAAAATTATTTTAATTTTAAATAAAATCATTAATTTGAATAAATGATTTGGAATAATTAATTGATGGGAGATATATTTTAATCAATACTTTTACATTTAATAAATTTATTTCAATTAATGAAATAAATGTTATGATATATTTTGATAACAATTGAAACTTTTCTTCTTCTTTTTTTTTTTGAAAAATAAAACTTTGTTAAATATAATCAATTCATTAAGTAGTTATATTATGAGATAATTCATTAATAACAAAAACTGAAAATTTATTATTATTTTTTATTTCATGTATAATGGGATTTGTCTCATAAAAAACTAAAAATAAGTATTATCATTAAAATAATAAAAATGTAACTCAAGCAAACATCACATGAAAGAGTTTGTAATTCAAATATATTCTCTAAAGACATTCTACTTCTTAGTGGTAAAATTTGTATATTTAATATTGAATTATTTATTTGAATCATCTTCTTGAAGTTGACAAGATGAACATGTTAAAAATGGCCTTGGTACTCAAGTAAATAACATGAATTACTAAGTAAATGAATTAAGTCTAAAATATGAATGGTGTGTCTCTTAAGTAGACGTGGAGATCTTATATTTATTTCAAGTAAATAAGTGATAAGACTATAGTTGCTTACTAGCATTTTAAAATTGATTATTTTAATTAGGTCAGTATTAACAAAATAGGAAGTTACGTAAGATTAACACTTTCTTAGTTTATATTTTGGATCACACTAGGGAGATTTCATGATTAGACTAAGTCTATGTGACTAAAATGGATGACACTTATGGGAGTTGCATTTATCTATCCATATGGAAGTTATATCCATACATTGTTATCAATGGAGCATCACACTCGTTCTTAAATCATACATTGTAAAAATCATATTTACACCAGTCTGTAACTAATTTAAAAATTATCTATATTTGTATATTTTTTTAAATAATGAATTAGCAGGCAGTTTGTTTTACAAGCAATAATAGTGCATCATCCGAGCGGCATATATAAATGAACATAAATTAAAATAACAAAAAAAATCGAAAGAGAGCATTTGAAAAACGGAAAATGGCGGGCACCGTGGCAGTGATTGAGCAATCGGTGAAGAAGGTGAGAGACCAGTGGGAGATATGCTTCGCTCGCTTCATCCCCTATCCCTCTCTCCCTTCCTCTTCCGATCTCATTCCTCTCCCTCCTCGCCTCCGCAACCTCCCTCCCCGCGGCAGCTGGATCTCCTCCTCCGCCGTCGCCTTCCTCCGCCTCTCCTCTCACCTCTCCAACCTCCTCCTCACTATCTCCTTCAACGCCGCTCTCCTCGTCCGTTCCTCCACTCGATCCTTCTTATAACTCCATCTCTTCAATGTTTAATAACCGTTGCTATTGCTTTTTCTTCATTAGTAATAACCTTATTTGTTTCGCTCCTTTTTCGGACGACAACGCCTTCACTTTGAATTGTGAACTCACTGTGTTTGAATATCGTGACAGGAAGAGCACTACGTCTCCAAGCTGCATTTTACCTGGCCTCAGGTGTCGTGCGTTTCTGGATACCCTGCCAGGGGCATCAGAACTGTGCTAGTTAGTTACAGAGATCCCCTAGGCGAGGCATGATTCTTTATATCTATCGCAAATTGATTTTTAAGATTTTTCATCCAACACAACAACTACTAAAATTGCACAATTCAGTTTGAATTCAGAATCAATTCTTCGATGTGAGAAACTTATGAACATTTACCTAAAATCACGTTAGCCCCTGTTGCAGTGTAAATGAAGCATGTTACTATATTAGGAGTGAAGCTGCACAGAGTAGCTTATAAGATTTTGTTAATTGGACGTGGAATTTAGTTGGAAGCTCAAGTCAGCGATGAAAAATTTAACCGCACTATCAGTTGATATTTCGACGTGCTTTTGGATAACTCAACACGAAAAATGCACTTAATTAAATTACATCTGTCTGGTAGAAATAGAATGTTTTTTCTCTGGATTGCATAACAGGAGACTTGTTAATTCCCTCTGTGACTTATGTAAAGTTTAGAGATACAATAGCTCTATGAAGGCTCCTTCAATATTGTTGATTATTTAACATTTATGTAAGATCAGTAGCTGTCTCGTGGTGGTTGGGTTGGTAGGGTGTAAGTGAATGTGATACTATTGTGTGGAGTTTTACCTGGCTAAATTGATTATTGGACAGTTAATGCAAGTTTTACACAGCCAATTTTCCTCTGTCAGATTCAAAAGTTTGCTATGCGGTTTCCATCAATCTATGAAGCGGAGTCATTTATCGGTGTTTTAAAGGTAATTGTTGCTTATCATAGTTTACAATCGTCATTCACCAAAATATCTGCAACCTTGGGGCTGAACTTCTTCTAAGATCACGTTCTCTCTTATCAATTCTTGATGATTGTGTTGCTTCATAGGAGATTCTGAAAGCTGACAAGGACCCAGAACCTTTGAATACCGACTTTTGTTCTGAAATTTCATCGCAGTCAGAGTTTATGTCAACAAACGAACACTCCTATAGTAGGTATAAAGGAGTTCGCGTCATTGGAGAAATAGGAGGATGTAACTGAGTTGTTGGGCCCTGATAGATTGTTAAATAACCTTTCACTGATCTGTTTTCTGTTTTGCCACATTTATCTAGATTAGATATCTGTTCTCATTACTTATATTAAGGTATTAGTTGACTTAGCATGTTTAGAGGAAACTTCTCTATAAACACTTTTAGGGGAGAAAAATTGAAAGCTGAAGAGAAATTAACTTATGCATCAGTTAAAAAACAAATTTTGAAGAAGCTAACAGAAAATAACTTTACAAATTAACTTATTCATAAGTTAATTTTGACTTATTGAGAAACTGATTATATTTTTTCTTTATATGTTTTTCTCTTAGAAGTATTTATGGAGACGTTTCTTCAAACAAACCCTGAATTATGTTGGAGACTTTGAATGAATACTGAGACTTTGTTTTATTTGTAGAGGTTGTGAAGAACCGAGCTTCATGACTCCGGCTAACAATTACATTCCACAATTGCCAATATTTGTGAATAATGAGATGAGGCAACCTTCAGGATCCGAAGTAAAGGGAACCACACCCAGTCACAACTTTGAAGGCATGCTCCCAGCCTTGCCACCCAGTTTTTCCTCACTACTAATGGACTGCTCTCAGAACAACCTGGGTTTGTGAGCCTTTTTGTTTTGACCTAATATTTGTTCTGATTTCTATCACAACCTATTTCATTTGAATAAAATCATACATTGCAGCTCTGCCAACTTTTTCGGAGGATATTGAGCTCAAATCCCAAATTGTGGTACATATTTTTTAATTTTGGCAAAGATATTACTGGTTGATGCTTTAATTAACACAATCACATTCATATGATGCTCATTACAATTTAAGTTTGCTCTAAGATGCAAATATTTTGAGGGTGCAACTTCTCTACCGCTGACATGATGTTTTTTTATCTCTTTGATGTAGAGGTATATGGAAGATTCTTCCTTCCAAGGTAGGAATCCTTCTTTCTTATTGCATATTAGTGTCTCTTAACTTGGATAACCATGATGTGCTGTTTTATTTATTTTGTTCATTGTTTCCCTTTCTCCAGTCCCCGGGCAGAATCCGAATGGAAAATTCTGAAAGTTTTTATTTTTGTTTTGTTTGAACATTGATCGTTTTATGCACCTCGTATCATCGGATGCTTTAGTTATGCTTTTTAAGCTTAGGTATTTATTAGTAGTAGAGGTCATGTACGGTCTTCCAAATTGTGTCCAAGAGATTCCTGACCCATTTTCTTGTCATTAGATATGTTGATTAAGGTGGAGAAAGTTATCAGCGAATTGGGGGGTGATATGTCCCTTGAGTTTACCACTCCAGGGAATTGAAATTGATTAACGGGCAGCTTAGCATCTCTCCCTGCTTACTGCACCTGAACCACGAAGACCTTCACCACACATTCCCAACAAATGTACAGCGGACTTCTTTCTTTACAGTGAGGCTAAATTTTGTCTCGTTGTCTTTTATTGTTCAGCAAACAGCAATATCTGATGAAAGGTAATGCATAGTGTTTAGCTAGTGCAACCGTATCAAGTGGTTTCTGTTTAAGAAACCTTAGTTAAAACAATGACCTCAGAGTAATTGTAATCTGGTATAGTACAAATATATTAACAATGTGCTCCTCTCCATTATGGCACCACATGATATTGAGTCTAGCAAAATCGAGTCATAACACCCCTGTTTTTGAATTATGGTCAAAATTCATTTAGAAATTCACCAGTACTTATTTTTTAAAAGTTATTCTCAGCTTACTATCACTCTAACCATGTGTTTGGTTGGTTGCTCGTTCATTGCTTAAAAGTTAAAACGTAGTACCAACCATGCACCAAGTGGTGGAGTTGAATATTTATTTCAGAACAAAAGGAAAGGGCTACCTAAATATCAGCTACTACAGATTTGCTAGGATTAGGAGAGTGAAGAGACAGAAAACGTGGAAAGTCAAACACCGAGTAAACAGAGAATAACAGTTAATTTCTTTCCTTGTTTAACAGGTAACAAAAGAAGGTATTGATCATCAAAACAGTTAGTCCACGTAGTAAAGAGGTAATATTTAGATACAAAATCTTCAGTACTTACTTTTATCATTAGAATCAAACCTTTTGTTCAATAAGCAATTTTCTATTATGCGAGTTAGTGAACTAACGTTATAATTTTCATTGGAAAATAGTATAAATACCGTCTAAAGTATTTTACTTAAGTTTTTTTCATTGAAAGGTCATGTATAGACACTTAAGTGCCAATTGATAACAAGAAAGAAAAAGAATCCAAATAACAGGTGATACGAGGAAAAATAGTAAGTTTTATTTAGGTGTGTGATATGTACAAGAGTGTTTATTATGTATTGTCACTGACACAATTAGGGACGTCAAAAAAATCTGTACCCGCGGATATTCGTGGATAAAACACGTAACGAGTAGAAAACGGATATTAAAAATGGATACTCGCGGGTACGGGTATTTTTGATACACGTATGTTAACGGGACGGGTACGGGTATAATAGTATCTGTACCCGTGGATACCCGTACCCGCTAAACTTTAATTCACAAAAGTACCATTATATATATATATATATATATATATATATATATTAGTAAAAAACATTCTGGCCTAATTTTTTTTTAAGTTGGACATCTTGTCTTCCGTCTTCATTCTTCAAACTTCAAGTATTGGTACATTTTTTTCTTCCAAGTACACCCCTTGACATTCTTCTTTTTCCTTTATTTGAAATTGTGCATATACATCAAATCCTATATAGACAATGACGTTTATGATATGTTTGTTATCAAATGATGGAATCAAAATAAGAATACTTGGCGAGGTTTATTATTTGTTTATTTTTAGGAATCAATTGGAAAAAGTTGACTTTTTGATCAAAACACTAATTAAAGAATTTTCATTGTGTTGAACGTTCTTTTATATTTACTTTTATAATTATTTGGACTTGTATGAATTTGAGTTTATTTGAACTTTATTTAAAATTTATGACATTCATGTATTTTATTTTATTTTATTTGAATTTATGATTAAATATTTGTTTTTTAAATAATTTTGTAAATACCCATGGGTATCCGTGGATATCCGTATCCGCAGATATGAAAAAATAGGCAGGTACCCGCATAACGGATACCCGAAGGATATGGATACGGGTACGAGACGGATATTTATCCAGCAGGTAGGATACAGGTTAACATCCCTAAACACAACAATGAAAAGTTACATGAAAAACATCAAGTTTGAGAATAAAAATATTATTTTAATATATATTTTAGGTTGAACTATGATTTGAGTTCTGAATAAATTTAGAAATTTTTAGTTGAGTTTCTAATAAATTTTGTTAGCATATTGAATCTTGGATATTTTAAGACTTACATGTTTCGATTAGTCTCATTAGGTAATAGTTAAATCTCATTAGGTAATAGTTACGTTGTACCGTCATTCTTCTTATATGTTGTCACATCATATTTTATTATAAGAGACCTTGATGACATGATAAAATTATTCTCAAATATTTACTATATTTAACATAAAAATTGTTTTTAAATTTAATTAAAATTTTAAATTTCAAATTCAAAAATATAAATTATAAAAATATTAAATATAAAATTATAAAATTATGAATTATAAATTTATAAAATAGCAAAATTAAAAAATTTACGATTTGATAATGATATAATTTCATAATTTTATATTTTAATAGTTTCACAATTTCATAATTTTGTATTTTTATAATTTCATAATTTCACACTTTCATAATTTTATAGTTTTATAATTATTAAATTTCATATTTATATATTTTATAATTTCATAATTATAAAATTATATATTTTTATAATTTTATAATTCGTTAATTTTTGTAATTTTATATTTTTTAGTTTTTTAATTTTATAATTTTATAATTTTGTATTTCATAATTTTATAATTACATATTTCATACTTTTAAAATTTTTTTATTTTTTATATTTTTAATTTTAAAATTTTAAATAAATTTAAAAAAAATCATTAAATATAGTAAAGAATTGAAAAAGGTCTCTTCATAAAAGTATTTTTGCAAAAAAATATTTTGTGACGACATTTAAAAAAGATGAAAAATAAGTGTCATATCGTAATATTAACAACAACATTTACCAAATCACAAAATTTATTAAAAATACAATCGAAAATTCTCAAATTTATCATAAACTCAAAACATAATAATTAAACATATATTTTATATATATAATTTTAATATTTTTTTTATTTTCATTCATGCTACTGTTTTTTTTTTCTATTTTTTCATTTTTATTTTCTAATCCAAATAAGACCTCAAATTAGCTCCCAAATATTCTTTTTCATTGTAATTTTTTAAGTAATTATTTGAAATCTCAATCACCACAATTTTAAGATAAATATATTCGCATGCTTTGGCAGAGATGCAACCATGTAAAAAAAATGTAAAATAGAGAGAAAAAAAACACAAAGAGGCGTGAAATTTTTAGGAAATAAGAAAGTTATGTAAACGAGGTACACATCTCGATTTTCATTGCTAAATCTCATGTATAATGTATAATATTTAAAAAAAAAAAAACTTAAATGACTCTAGCTCTTTTATGAGGCGATTTGTTCAATGCAACAATATATAACCTATTCCTAGGTGTGTCATTAAAAGTTTCCAAGTAATGAAATAGTTCCAACAATACAAAACAAAAAATAACAGTTAATAAGTTGCAGCAAGATGTTTCCGCGTATTGATCTTTTCTACATATATATATATATATATATACATATATATATATATATATATATATATATATATATATATAAATCTCTTTTTAGGGGAGAGAAGAACTTAATTCTTTAGTAGAGATATATTATGAGACTAGAAATATACTTTTTTTTTTTTTTTTTATTGTTTCATAAAAAAGCTAGAGTAATTTAAGTTTTTTTTTTTTTAAATATTATACATTATACATGAGATTTAGCAATGAAAATCGAGATGTGTACCTCGTTTACATAACTTTCTTATTTCCTAAAAATTTCAC
>Ga0099822_1000439_pt1 | contig 37846 bp, 17 predicted proteins | sample CowpeawhiteBW_FD_76839 | JGI IMG/M metagenome (GOLD analysis project Ga0099822, IMG submission 76839) | Root nodule microbial communities of legume samples collected from California USA - Cow pea white BW | ecosystem: Host-associated > Plants > Roots > Nodule | place: USA: California | collected... | reverse complement strand
TATATGTTAGATGTTTGTGTTTATTAAATTATACTTTTTATAAAATAAAATTTTTTATATAATGTTCGATTTTTTTTTTTTTTTTTGGTTTTTGTTTGACTTTGTTGAAGTATGAAGAACTGTTGAATTGCTTTATTTATATATACCTGAAGCCTGGTGTTTTTTCTGGCCACTCGTTATCATCAAGGAGAGTGATAACGTCCTCCCAATCCACATACTCCTGCTTTTCACTGTCCTTCTTTTCAGCTAAATCACTCAGTAGCTTCACTGATGTAGACTTCTTGAAATTCTCCTCTCTTTCCAGCTTATAAAACTCAGAGGCAACCTTCTTCACCCTCTCAAGGAGTTCCTCTGGAATGCCGTGGTTGACCAACTGTAACACAAAGCATGAGTTTTGATATGCATAAACATGTTTTAAACATCATAGGAACCATTCTTTGAAACATAAACAGTGTAAGTAAGTACCTGAAAAAATCCCCACTCTTCACAGCCATTTGCAATCTGAGCCATAGTTTTGGCTCTTTCTTCTCCATTCAGCTTTGAAAAATCAATCACTGGAATTGCCATTAGATGAGAAGGTGCAGAAAAGTGAGGAAAAGTGATAGAGTGGAAGTGTGAGAGAGGGAAAGAGATAATAACAAGTGTTGTTTTGTGCTGTGGTTTGGGTGGGAAGTACCTATAGCTATTTATAGCAAAACTTCCCACCTTATTGGATACATAGTTGGATATCAACCAATAGTATATGTTCCCTTTAAAAGTAAGCAGCCGTTAGAATTAGGTCACAGACGGTGATACATTTAATTAAAATTTCATATGTCAATGCTTGCTTTGGGAGTTACTGCGTGTTTTAGCCTACAAGTCTACAACAAAGGCCTTCACTTTTCAGGTGATGCATCATATTAATTATCAAATGTATTTTCTTAATTAAAACATAATCATATTGCTAATCATGTTAGGATTTTGATTCTTAAAAATATAAAATATACATTACTTGAAGAAACTTTTGTGATTTATTTGATTTATATACTCTGTACATAAAGCTAAAATATAGCAATTCATAACAGATCTGTGGCTGACCGAGTCAAACACTATGGCTGACCTCATTTTTGTCCAAAACCAGCACAAGCACTTTCATTAAACCACCATTAGCACTGCATAATTATACTTAAGTAAAACCATGTTGGGATAATTTAGTTTTCCTTTTGGTATTGATTAATGTGAAATTGTTATCTTGTTAGTAATAAAGTATGATTAGTTTATCCTTTAGCAGAGTTTGAAAATGATGATTTTGCGTATAGTTTAAATCTGTGCCGACTAATGTAATGAAATGTTGACCACCCCATATTGCTTTGTAGAAGTTCTAGCAATGAATTCACACATGATGTGCTCCTTTGTGACCATTGCCATTTCGAATAGTATATGGTGTTAATACACAGATTTGCAGGCATAGTTTTAGGGGTAAGGAAGGCAGAGTCAAGGGTTCAATATATAACTCATTACACAATCATTTACCTCTAATTTAATAAGGTTGTCAACTTCGTCAATTGACATTCAAGTATAGTTAATATTTTCCTTTTTGTAATTATTAAGCATAACATGGCAACATCAAATCGCTTTAGTTTCCTCTTTGCCTTGTTCACTGATCCCTTGCAGATCAAAACTACCATTATTGTATGTTGAATAATTGAATACTTAGTGCATTATTGGGGTTTGATTTGATTCCAAATGTCCGAATGTTAGGATACATTTCTGAGCAAACAGGTGATATTGGCGTCTGATTAAGGAGTTGGGTTTTACATACTTAACTCATCCATTGCTGTACTTGCAGTACTTGAGCATCTCAAAAATCATAAACTGCTTCCGATTGCATTACTGGCATGGCCTTTGGAAGCAAAATATTCATATGGGACCACTCCTTATATACACCATCATCATCATCATTATATCAAGACAAATAACTCTTCACTGCAACCACTCCTCCTTTCATCCCAAACTCTAATCATTCATATTATTTTATTCCTCAAGCTCATTAGAGTTCTTGCAGAAAGTGGGCTTAGCATTTAATTGAAAATTTTAAATGTGAGTCTAAGTTAATAAAAAGTAAAATAAAATAGTTAAAAAAGTGTGATAGAGCAAAAGCTAATATATATTTTTGCAAGAACAGAAATATATGAAGTTATATTTGTAGGAATTAAAAACATATATTTATATCTAAAAAGAACGCCAGTCTCAAAATTATTACTACAGGTATTAATTGATCATTTCAAATATTTCCTTTGATTAATTTATTATTGTAATGACTTTAATTAGAAATATTACTAATTATATTCTTACATAATAGATAATGAACATAAACAAATATATAAGTAGCTGTCATTTATGAGAAATCATAGTTAAACTTCAAAACATATAATTTATAAAACTCTATTAACGAGAAAGATTTATACACTACAAAAATTATATAAATATGCAACACCTATTCTCTAAACATAACATTATTTATCTCACTATCTCATATGATCACATACAAGATACAATTATAATAGGTGGACAAACCACTATCAAAACATAGTACAAGATAAGCTAGTGAAATTGTGCTGTACCATATACATTAAATGATCACATAAAGTAAAATCTATTTATCTTATATCTTCATATATACAATGTTCATCACCACAACCCATCAATAATATCATCCAATAAGAATCAAATGTCTAATATAACTCATGTCCTCACTGACATAAAAAATAACTTAAACTAGTTTAACTCACAAGGCTATGACAACTTAGACATTTGACTCTACTTTTGAAAGATATATATATTGAGTAGACTCAAAGATTCTACACATGTCATACTATCTCTTGTTCCCTCGAAGCAATAAACTATGATCAAGGCCACCTTCAAGTATGACCAGCTAACTATGGTGTATTACATGGTTCGATCATGTCTCTTACTGAAGCATCTGATTATAGGAATCTCCCTCAATTATCACTAGTAGATATCTTTTTTTCTATGTGAGTTGGATACTAGGAGAGTTAAGATAATCTCATCAAATCACCATTCAATACACCATACAATCAACTCAATATAGTACTTATTCCTTGGAAGTCACCATACCTTCACCATCCACACAATTTATAAATCATATTTCTCATCTCAAACAATCGATCATATATATATATATATATATGATTGGTCCATTGGTTTATTTGAGTTATTTTTACTCTTTTCTAGCATCAAAATAGTATAATTTAAATCAAAATATTTTCAGATAATACAAATTAACCAATTGAATACACTATAACTCAGATCCCTTAACATAGTTCACAAATTTATATTCCTCAACACATCTTTAACTCAAAAATTTAAAAGGTCAATATACTAAATCACACATTACAACTAATATCTTCTCATCCAAACATTAATCACATACTTATCATATCTAATAATATTATAATTTACTAGTTTACCTTACTACGAGTTAGTAACACAAAGGGCTCCACTACTTCTACATACCTCTAATTACATAGGATGCAATCCTAACAACCCTCACATGCAATTGATTCATCTTGAGTCCTTAAAAATCACATGCAATAAATTACCAAACAAATTAAAAAAAAAGGATAATAAATGAATTTACTCTATGTAATATTTTGATCAAGTAGCACTTCTTGTTGTTGGGACTCTTATGACATACTTTGATGGTTGATGGTCAATCACATGAGTAGGCCAAAGAAAAAAAATAATTTTAGAAGGATGAGTAACTTATTTTTCTATTTATAAACTCAAGTTTTGTTAATAAAATGATCAAAATCCACTTTTAAAGACCATTTCCTCTTAGATGACCTTACAATAATAATAATGAATTTGATTAATTATATATTTTTTCACATAATTAAAATATTCAATAATTATTAATTAATAAAAAGTCATTACCATTCATAATAATTGATTGGATCAAATATATCATTTGATTAATTTAAAATAGTTTTCGACCTTTTGTTTCTATAATCAAAATTTAATTAATAATTTAGTTTCTGCATTTATATTTTTAATTTGTTTTGGTTTTTATATTTATTTTTAACTTAATAGAGTTCCAATATTTATTATATAGAATCAATATGATCTCCATTAATCTCATTTGTTTATAATTCATTCTTGTTCTATATTACCTATAAAATGATATTAATGTCACATTGATTCCATTTGATAAATATTTAAATTTAATTGAGTAAAAAAATATAAAAATCAGAATGAATGAAAGACTTAAAGAACTAAATTAATAATTTAGTCTATAATAAAAATAAAAATGGTATGAATTATTATAATATAATACTATATATAATGTACGTATTTTATGTTAATTATGTTAATGTTAATAAACTTTGCTTATGTAATATATAATAAATGTTATTGAAACATTGATTACATGAGTTTCAAAGAGAAATGATTATAAAATTTGAAAAGAAAACAATTACATGTTAATTAGTGAGAAACACTTATTAATGTTAAGGAAACACTAGTGATTTCAAAGAGAAATGATTAGAAATTTTAAAAAGAAAACGATTAGATGTTAATTGGTGAGAAACACTAATTCCTGATAAGAAAATTTTGTTTGACGTATTTCATTTCGATAAATCATTCTTTTAGATAAAAACTAAATTTTATTCATTTAATCATTAAATTATAATGTTAAATTAATTTAAAATTGAATAATAGTAATAATAATAATAAATGATAAAAAAATTTATATTTTAATATGTTTTTAAAAATATATTCTATTAATTTTAATTTATAAAAATCAGATATCAAATAATTTTATATTAATATACGATTAATTCATAGTTTAATGTTGCTAAACTATATTGTTGTGAAGTATTGAAGAGCTTTATCTTTGATAAGTTTGGTACGAAAGGTATTGGTTGCCACTTCTATTTGTCAACTTGCTCACCTTGTCCCCTATTACAATACGAGGCATATGACTAATAAGTTTCGGAACATGCACCTTAAATTTATTATTATAAATCACTTTATTTATTTTTTCACATTTATAAGTATATGTTAATATGTTAATTATTATCTTCAATTCAAACAATTATTATAGATTTTATTCATTTTTATTTTTAATAAATATATTGTTAAACACAGATATTATTTTATTTCAATCAATAATCTCGAATTTAAATCTCATGTTAAATATTTATATAGATATAACGTATAAGTCCATAAATAATATTATATATATATATATATATATATATATATATATTGGATTACATTGTTATAATATTACGAATAAAAAGAAAGGTATGCTTTAGTAACATTTTGTTTAACAAACCACCTAAAGAGAAGAAGAAAAAGATACGCTCTTTAATAGGAATTGAATTACATACTCAAAAACTCAACTTTAATATAATGTATATTGTTCATTATCTCACAGGCTCCTATGTAATTAAATTTGACAACACAATATTAATCCAATTATTCTCTAAAATTATAGAGTTCAACAAATTTGAGTTCAAAAAAGAAAAAAAAATGAATGAATAAAAGATAAACATTTAATTTATATTTATAATCTTTCTATTTTTTTTCTTTTAAAAATCATCTTTAAATAAAACTCAGGTGACCTTTTTTCATAGTATTATTTTTATAGTTATATTATTCATATTGAAACCAAATTAACTTTTATTTTTTACATCTTAATGTTAATTTGATTCATATAATTAATTTATATAACTATTGTATTTACAAAATTATTTAGTTCATAGATTTGGAAGAAATAAAATGTAAATATTATTTATTATACAATATATCTTTACTAAATAAGATAATAACTCCAAAGGAATTACTTTATCTAAAAAATATTTCGAACATAATTTAAAAACCTGTAAATGCAATATTCCAACAATAATGAGATTTAAATAAACTGGGTTAGGTCTTGAGCACATTCCCACATGATTAATCACTTGCATGCATGGTCTTGTTTTGGTTGGCATGGGTTTCCAATGCAATGTTTACTTATTCTCTTGCATTTTTTTAGTTCATCTTTTTATCTTCTTCTTTCTTCTTTCTTCTTTCTTCTTTCTTCATCTCATTAACCTCTCACCTAGACGTGGGTGCCCAGCTGTCCATGTACATATTCATGTGCCTATTCTATGTGCATGCATATGTATGTATATGCATCATGATTTTGCATTGGAATATTTTTCAAGTTTGGTCTCAGCAACTGTCATCATTGATCGATTGAACTCTTTTTAGCAACTTGGATACATTTCAAATTGTAATGTGTTGCTTCATTTCAGTAATTCATAAATTTATTACATAAAATATACTATTGACTAAAATATATTATTAGTGTACATTAATATACTTAAAGTTGGATAGTTATTGGCCTATTTAAGCTAAATAAATTATAACTTTCATTCATCAAAGAATATGTTAACACTTTACTATTTTTGTATGTTTATGAAAATCCTTCAAAGTGTGTTCTGTAATGTTTCTAAAAGTCCTGCAACGTGTGCGTGAATGAAAGTCCTTCAAAGTATTTGTGTGCTTAGATTTACATATAGTCAATGGTATTAAATAATTAATTAACTCTGTTTTTTTTAGAGCGTTTTTTTTAATGTATGACAAACGCTAACCAATGAAATTATTTTAAAAAAATTAAAATAGAAAATTATCATTAATTGGTGTTATTATAATTCATTTTTACTTTGATTTTCAATACATTTAATGTCATTTTTTATATTTAACTTCCGAAAAACCCGATTTTTATTGATGTAATAATATTAAAGGATACAACTAACAACTACTTTGAACGATATAATTATCACATTAATCTTCAGCTCTCTGTGACTCAGAAAAAAAAAAAGCACTTGCAATAATATAAAGTATAATTTAAATAGAGGTAGATTGAAATGCAGGCAAAGTTATAGTTAGAGAAAATCCAGGAGCTTGGTTAGAATAGTTATGGAGACAAAGATTAGAAATGTAATTCAACCCTAAACTCTATCTATTTATTATTATGTCAAAATTAAAGTAAGAAGAAGAACAACAACATAAGTGCGTTCCCCCAAAATGTCCCATTTTCATCGGAACGTGGGTTTCGTTATCGAAGGTCAACACGGTTCTAGCCACCAAAGCTCATCTATATGTAAGGCAAAACAAAATATATACACACAAATTTAAGTAACTTGCTTCAAATCTCTCAAGAAATCACGTTGTGTCTCTTTTTGTGCAACTTCAAATTTTATTTAAGTGAATTTTACTCGTAATTAGGGTTGAGAAACGCTAATATGACATTTTGTACTCGGTTCTTATGTATAATGTTAGTAAGAAAAACTTTTACGCGTACAATCAAACTATAAAACAATAAACCAAAGAATACTACAAATTAGAATAATAGACATTGATGTTTAATATGGTTGAACATCTCTTATCTAAATATTTACTGCTTTAAAATAAAGTTTCAGTCTTTTAGACAAACTTAAAATTATTTTATTACATAATTGCCTCTTTAATTTGGATAGTGATTTGTTTTTTTTTTTCTGGAAGTCTCATATTGAGTAGAGATAAGACAATTTCATAATATAAAAATAAGGTACAAACCTTACCTTACAAGCTGATTTTGTGGTGTTGAGATAAGCTTAAATCCATTTTCTAACATTTCTCTCTTAAAAAAAATATTATTTATATTATGATGAATGACTTTGTCAATGAATGAATTTAATTATATAACGAGATTCAAATTTTATCTTATAAGTCATTTTTTTAAGATTGAGTTAAACTAAATTTCACTTCTTAAGATGACATATCTGAAATGCATCCATTTGAAATTTATTATTTTTTTTGACCTATTGTGTCACCCTTATCTGATCACAATTAATGTCTAGTCTTACGTTTAGGATGTATATACCTCAGCGTAAGGATGTGTTAGGCATTTTATATTGACTAGAAATAAAACAAATTTATAGTATATAAATGAGTATAAATCTCACTTTACACGTTGATTTTATAAGATTGAGTTAGATTAATCTTAAAAATATTGTATAAAGTTAAAGAGTTTATTATAATGATTGAACAAAGAATAGGAAGTGGAAATCATGTGGATGAATTGTAAGAGACAAAAATAAAGCACTTATACAAAATTCCTTTCATAAAAAAGTAGACAAAGAGAAGCTTAATCTTAACATAGGTAGATATAAAATTGAGAAGAAAGAGAAATCCAATGGGCGAGAAAGTAGCAGTTTTCCTTGAGCGGCTTCCATGGATCCATTTCACATTCTTCTGTTCTTTATGGTTACCACGTTATTCATATGCTTTCCCAAACACAATGTTCATTTAGTGCTCAATTATTATTACAATTTTCTCAGAAATTAATTATTACAAAATGCATGTGTTTTCGCAATCGATTAGCTTAAAGGCGAACTTGTCGAGACATATATCACATACAACCATTAGCACAATACAAACTGTGAGAAACAATGTCCTACTTTGTTATTATTTATTTATTTTTAAAATCCAACTTGCTATTTTGACCTTATTTCTTTTATTTTTTTGACCAACTTTGAAGTGTTGTTATGAATGTCTTGAATCCTTGAACCAAAGGTTTTAAATTGTGATCTAATTCCGTTTTTTGAAATCTTACAGAAACTTTAATATTATAAAAATGTGGTGAACAATGCGATGCAAAGGCTGCAAAAGTTTCATATCGTGACGACCACTTAATTTAAAACATTTTCTCTTTTCACATAACATGTTGTGTTGTTAACAACCTTTTTCTTAGGAAAAGTGAGCACTAATATAAGTAACATTTTTCTCAGATTTTTTTTTAGCTAAAATCTTATGTTTAAATTCTGAAGATAAAAAATTATGATTAAAAGAAGAAATGTTACTAAAAAAAATATAAATTATATATCAATTATTAATAGAATCTAGAAATATAGTTGATGTTGAAAAAATAAAAATGGCAGAAGCACACGTTCTAAAACCTGTTCTGCTTCAACATGGCTGCATGAGTGTTGGTAGATTTTGTCAACTTGATTCAACTAGATTCACAATTTATCGTATATTTTATTTTTTAACCAAGATTTTTTGTTTTCAAAGTTCGCAATCGATCCCGATTATGGTGTTGGTCCAACTATGGTTCTTTCTTTTTATATTATCGTGAGAATTTGAACATTCATTTCATAATTAAAAAGGAGTTTGAACTTGTATAAAATGAAAGGGAAGAATATCAATAAAAATTTCGAGGACTTTCATAGCACTAGTTAAGAAATTGCTTTTATGACAATACCATGTATTATATAGTGAATACACGTGCGATTATTATTCGAGTGGACGAATAAGTTTAACAGTGTTGTATTGAAGGTTTTGTCAATTGCGACTTATGGTGACTATTAATTAGCCTTAAGCTTTGTCAAAAAATGTCTTACTTGAATTTATTTTTTTCCATTTCTTTCCTATTCCGTTTTTTTTTTTTCCTTCAAATCCAGTATTAGATGATTGGAGCGTAAACAAAAAATAAACTATAGATTCAAGTTCCATCAACATGTTAATTTTAAGATCTAACTTACTTTAATCGATAGCCTATTTGATGATTACTATAGCCTTGTTCATACTATCAATTTATTTAATGAGTGTTGACACTGTGGGGAAGCCTTTCCATGGATAAGTATTTATTAAAAATTCAAGTATCAATCTTAAAATTATAAATTGAAAGTATGAATCCAAGTATTTTCTTAGGAGAGTTAAAATCAATTTTATTTCTTCAAATTGTTAGTAAAAAGAGCAAATTCACGATCTTTTTCTCCATTTCTTTCTTTTTAGTCATTATACCACTTTATCACTCCCGTTAATTAGGTGTTATAATATTATTTGTTGGACAACATAGAGTTTATGTATTGTAGTTTTTAGTTTGACATTTCTTTTCTAAATGTGAAGAATCTAAAAAACATACTATAAATTCTATTTTTTTTATATCCCCATACTTTGGTTATGTTTATATTTGTTGGATATTCCTTCAACAAATTTATAGTATATAAGTGAGTGTAAATTTTATAAGATTGAGTTAAATTTAAAATATACTTTTTAAGATAATATTAAAGTCATAAAGAGTCTATCCAACAAAAAATATTGTTTGTTGAACTTAGAGAAATCAAAATAAGTTTCAACTTGTGAGCCAATCCGGTTCATACCACAGGTTCGAACTGGGTTGAATTGAGACAATTTTAATTTTTTCAAAAGTGGGTTGAACTCAACCATTCTCACTTAACTCACGGGTTAAACGGGGTTCAAGTCGGATTGAATGTGGGTTGACCAACTTAACCTTATAACATTTTTTTACAATTTTTTAAATTTTTTTAATAATTATTTACTATTCCTAATTATGTAGGTTCCTAATTTCATATCTTTAAATGCTAGAATATTGTTCAATAATATTTGAATAGTTTGAATGTTTAATTAATTTGATTGTATAAGTTAATACTTTAATATTTAACTATAATCTTTATAGTAAATTACTTGAGCAACCGTCTTATAAACAAAATTTTCTAAATTAGCATGACAAAAATGTGTAGATTTTTTATTTATATTTTGTTGAATAACATGACAAAAAATGTATAACATTAGTCATGTTCTATTGGACTATATGAAGACTTTATTGGAAACAATTCATCATATATTGGTGGTGAGCATGATGAAGACATTGATTCTTGATTTTCCTGTGATTGTCATCTCATTGATTGTTTAAAACATTATTTAAATATATGAATACTTAAAAATAAATAAATAAATAATTTTTTTGTGGGTTGGTGAACCAAGCCCCTTAACCCACCAACCCATGGTAGGTTGAACCGGGTTGCAAAATTTCTGCTCACCATAAAGTGAGTTGGATTGGGTTTACTCATTTTTAACCCGGTTCGTGATGAACCAACCCGTGTGAGCCGGATTGACTCATTTTGACATGTCTAGTTGAACTTCATAATATATAAATTAAATTTTAATTTTAATTTTTTACGAATAAAAGATATCCATTGATATAGACGAGACAACCCATTTATAAACGGATATCATTTATCCATGATTCACATATACGTGTTTGAAGTATCCATTTTATGATCGTAGCAATTTTGATACCTAATTGAAAATAGTTGAGGATAAGGTGAGAATTGATATATAATGATGCATGAAACAATAGTGAGAGGCAGTGAGGCATAGAGAGAAATAGAATACATTCCCCCAAGACAGGGTTTGAGGAAGAGATGAGGGTGTGTCTAGGGTTAGATTGATGCATTGTATTTGCATGTCCCTTTTAAAAATTGTGATGGATTCCCTTTTATACATAGCTTGTATTTCAAGATCCCTCTCATTGTGAAGGTAGAAGATGAAATTGAAAACACATGGTGCTGAGTAATAGTGTCCCTCACAAGCCACCCACCACCACTCTCTCCACTTTCACAATCACTAACAATTCGTCTAGGGTGCCTGAATATGCACACACACATTCTCTCCATAATTAATTATTTTTTTCTAACTTTTATTGGTAAAACATGGTTTTCACCAGTTGCTTGCTTCTAATGTCATAAACAATTGCTAATTACTAATAATTAAATAATCTACACTAAAGTCGTTGCCTGGTCGGTGTTATACCCACCTTTTTAGCAGGGAGAAGACACCACATGTCCACTTCTAATTTCTCATTTCATTAATTTATCATTCTTTTTTAACTAAACTCATATTTAATTATATTCTCATCGTAAATCCCATTAAACTGCAAAAACAATTAATATCTATTGCTCCACACAATAAGGTCAACTCTTTTCTTTATCAATATCCACCAACTAAACAACCAAGCTTCTTCTATTGCTACTAATATTCTATACACTATACTTTTATTTCTGTATACATTTTTTTAATCAATTCTATATACTATATATTGCTTTATTCACTAATTACTTTATTATTTATTATTCACTTTAAACAACTTTAACTCTATTCATTTAATAATCACTCATAGCTTCTTTTTTCATCCGTCTTTTAAGAGTTTTATGGAGGAATAAATATACAATGAAAATGATCAATATTATTGTTGGAAGTCCTACACCGACTAGAGATAAGGTCAATTCACAATACATAAGTGAATGCAATTCTCACCTTACAAATTGATTTTGTGGGGTTGAGTTAGTCTTAAACTCCACTTCAGAGTCAGGTTAAAACCTATCATAGCGAGATTTCTTGAATATTCTGTTTCACACGTTATTGGGTCGCTAACGGATCACCCACTAATTTCACACGAGATGAATATACCTTCTTGGACATTCTGTACCACCCACTAATTTTGCACGAGATGAATATACTTCGACGTGAGTGGGTGTGTTGGAAGTCTCACATCGATTAGAAATAAAACCAATTCACAATATATAAATGGGTGCAATCCTTACTTTACAAGTTGAGTTTTATGGGGTTGAGTTAGACTTAGACTCTATTTCTAACAATTATATTTTAAATTTATGAATAAAGATAAGATTTTCTTTTCTAATATGATTGATTGTTGAAGTAACAATTATTTATCTAATAACATCTTTAGAGATTACATGTACCTTTCACAGCGTTACAAAATTGTTCATGATGAAAAATTTACATACAGTTTTTTTTTTTTTTTTAATTTTCACTGAAGTCTAGTGACATTATAATTAGTTACGTAAAATCAAAAGTTATTGACACAAATTATTTGATACATGAATCTTGTAATAAAAAAATCAAGTTTGATTTAGTTGTATATATTAGTCTCTGGGTAACGAGTTTGATTTTGGTTTTGGTTTTCCAATACAAAAAATTTTACTTTCCCGACGGTGAAAAAAATATTTTAAATTTCTAAGAAATTTATAAAACCTATTTTAATATTTGTTTAATAATCACTTTTTGTTTAAGGACTTAGTTAAATTTTAAATACTTCATTAAATCTGTGTGTTTATTTGAAATTAAGAGTTTGTTTTTGTCGTTAACGAAATGACACTTGTCTCAAATTCACCCATCAACTTGTTTTTTGTCTTTTCCATTTGGTAATCAAACTCTTTTATTTTCTAAGAATAAGTTTACCAGAGAGTGGGAGAAAATTGATTGGAAACGAAAGGTGTAAATTAATGAGAGAATTAAAAACAAGAAAATGAAAGTAAAAATAAAATAATCTCGTTGACAGCAAAATTAAATAATAGAATATCTAAATTAAAAGTAAAAATATTTTAAACATACAATAGAACAATTTTTTTAACAAAAAAAATCAATTTTTAATTTTAGAAATTACTTAAATCTTAATTAAAAGGATATTAAATATTAAATTTAATAGATCGAAGTGTTATTAGTTGATACTTGAGATTCTTGTTTTAATTGGAGCCGGATTGAGTAAAAGTAAAATAAGGGTTTGTTGTTTTAATTGAATGAATTGGTTTTGATGTGAAGTGAGTTTGGGTGTGAATATCTAAACCTAACTAATGTATCCATGAATGAATAAATAGCTTGTAGCTACCTGTAATTGTAGTTGTAGGTGATGATGTATTTGGGTTTCGTGAATGCCCTCTTAGTGGGGTACTCGCTTCATTTTGTCTCCTTCATTATGGAAAGGAAACCCTACCACACCACACCAACTTATCCATTCTATTCCTTTCATTTTTTCCTATTAAAATTTTTACATCTATTAAATATAAGATGAAATTTTTACATCGATTAAATATAAGATGAGTTTACAATAGATAAATGAATACAAATCTCATCTTATAAGTCAATTTTATAATATTGAGTTACACTAAAGTTCACTTCTTAATATAATATTAGAGTCATATGTTAAAATTTATTCTAGCAATATTTGTTGTATGTTTGATCGTGTGTGTCATTTGCTATCAAGAGATTTATTATTTGTTTGACATATCATGGTAAGGCGAATTTATAATATATAATGGGTATAAATTTAACTTTACAAACTTGTAAGTCCACCTGTTAATCGCATTGATTTAGAGATTTCAAAATGAGTTTCAACCTGTGAGTTAATATCTGGCTCACCACGAATTCGAGTCGGGTTGGATCGAAAAAAATTCAATTTTTTCAAAAGTGAGTTGAACTGAACCCGACTCACTTAACCCATAGGTTGTTAGATGGGTTCGAGTCGGGTTGAAGATGAATTGACCCATTTACACTTTTTTACAATTTTTTTTGTTTTAATTATTTACTACTTCTAATTAATTATATAGGTTCACAGTTTCATGTTTTTAAATGCTAGAATGTTGTTCAATAATATTTGAATAGTTTGAATTTTAATTAATTTGTTTGATAAGTTAAATATATCGATATTTTAATCATTAACTATTATCTTTATAATAATATTTTGAGAGTTAGGTGATCATTTTTATTCCACTATTATACAAAATAAATAAAGTCAATTCACTCTTATTATAATACAATAATTATATTCATAAATGAGCCAACACACCAACTCATCAAACCCGTGATCGGGTTACAAAATTTATGATTCACTAAAAAGTGAATTGGATTAAACTGACTATTTATTAGTTTAATTCGTGGTGAATCAACCCCTATTAATACTTATATTAACTTAAATTTAAACCTAATTCAATTTTATAAAATAAACTTGTAAAATAAAATTTATACTGCATAAGTTAATCTATAATGAACTTTAAAAATTCTACTTCTCGTACAATGCTTCTGTTGACAATTTCTCTTCAGTATCATTAAATGAGTGTAGACAAAATTAAACACTTATGTATTGAAGGTCAACTATAATATAATTAAATAGGTACCACATTGTACGAGTTATTATGCATCGGTCAAAGTTAAAACTTGAATGCCATTATATCCTTGTACCAATTATTCTTATTGTCGTGTAACTATTTTAACAGATCATGTTTCAGTTTAGTGGGTTCAAAAAGTTAATTGTTTCATCATTATTCACCTTCTCTTCGTTTTCTTTACACACTTTCGAAAGAAAAAAAAGTCATAACTCTTTTAAGGTAAAGCACGTTCTCATGATATATATTCAACTTTTTTATGATTTATCTCCTCATATTTTAGTGGCTTCTTAATAGTATTTTATCTTTTAATTGTGTATTTTTTTTTTAATTTAGAAGATATATAAATTAGAGAAAAGTTGGAAGGATTAAATAATAATTCTAGTTTGTCATTAAAATCGATTTGGCTCAATTTGAAGACGTGTTGGTTTATGAGGAATCATGTTATCTACTTGTAACACACATTTATTTTTAAGTTGACGTTTTATACATTGCTGTATTAATTCTACCACGAAAACCTTTTGGAATTTCGTAAGCACTTAAGATTATAAATAGATTTCTTAAAAATATAAGCATGGTCAACTATAGAGTTTTCAAAGCCTTAACATAGTTATTTTGGTCTTCCAATTATTGATGAGAAAAAAAACAAATATCTTATTTTTATTACATTTTTTTACCATAACTTTCCTACATTACACAATTGGGTCAAAATTTTGAAAAAAAAAAAAACAAAATACAAATGGATTTCAAAAATTTGTGATCATTTTGTGTCTATTGCTAGAATTTTTTTAACAACACCAAAGTGCAGGAAAACTTATTTTCAAAAAATCAGATTTCACAAATCTTTCATACGTCATTCCTTAATTAGTAATCTTCATAATTTAGTGCATTTAGATCAGTGCTTATCTAATATCAGTTAATTTATTTCAGTATTTGTATGTTTTAGAATTTGATTATATGACTTGGAATAAAAATTGAAACACGGAACTGAGATGATTAAGCAGTTGTATACTGTGTTTTTTGGATTACTTGGACATAATCAATTAATTAAATGTTGGAAAAGAAGAGATTAAGACGACCTTAATGTTTGTTTAAGGATAATAGAGTAGAAAATAATGAAGTTAAGAGACTTAGATTGCTTGTTGAAGTAGCTAATACTTAATAGGGACAGAAATAATAATCTTTATTTTTGTCTCACTGCCGAAAGTCAAGGTTGATTGAGCTATTTATGGTGGTTTCACTCTACACTCTTTATCATTCAAATTATGCTATCCAAATATGTGGCTCAGAACATCGATCATCGCTTTATTAGATTTTTGTTGTTGTTCAATTAAATATATTTTTCAAATATTTTTAGTTATTTTAAGAGATTAAATTTGTATATAATTAACTTTTAAATAGTAATATATTCAAGATTTGAAGTTGACTAAAGATTTCATTACATTATAATATATATTTTCACTTTATTAAGATTTTGTTATGCAATATTGGGTTATAATTAAATTATAAACCAAATGGATATTTGTGATTAGTTTGAGAGAAGTATCAATGTCACATTTGAGAGAGAAAATGTTGTAAATTTAAAATCTAAATTTCAAATTGAATAGAAATAAAAGATTGAATACCCTAAAAAAAATAACTCATATACTTACTGTTTAAGGATTTTAGATAAGAGGTTAAATTATATGTTGTTAGTTTTGTATCTTCTCAGTACTATTTTCTTAAAAAACTATTCAAGTTGGATGATTTATAACATAAAAAAATATTTAAAAGTTCATGTATTACTATTATATTTTCATTTATGAGAATTAAATAAATATTTTTATGTTTTTTATTTAAAAAATATTTATAATAAGGGTTTATTGTACTTTTTGTCTTCTTATTAGTGGACTCATCAAAGAAACTCTAACTATATCACGTTATTTATAGGTTATTTAAAGTAATACGCATAGAAATTATAAAATCGTCAATTTAAAATTATTATTTTTACTGTAAAGTATTGATGTTAAAAGAAGAAGGGTAATCTACAGTGACGATGACACGTATACTATGAAGTTAAAAAATGAAGAGTTTTTATCAGAAAAGAAAGTATACATATTATATTAGAAACATGTTATATTATCAATGAAATATTTTTTTAATGTAATTGAAAGTGGTGAATGGATTAGAGAGATAGGAAGCTACGGAAGTAAGGTGGCCATAGAAGGTATTTAGTGTTTTCAAATTAGTTAAATGTTTCTATGGACATATAAGTAAGAATTATCTTTTAATACAATTATATATATAAATATAGTTGCACTGGATTAATTAGTTAACATTATTAGTATTTATTGTGGAGAAAAATACTTAATATTATATTTTTTTTAAAAAAATAGACTCCTCTCGTAAAAAATAAATTTAAATGACGGGAATATATATGCATATATTTTTTATGAGAAAAAAAAGTAATACTGATGTGAATAGTTTGGGAATAGCTTATTAAATAATAAATTTCAATACTTTAATTATATAAATGTTAATATTATAAAAGTATAATAATTATTAATAATAATATAAAATCATATGGGGATGTAGCTCAGATGGTAGAGCGCTCGCTTAGCATGTGAGAGGTACGGGGATCGATACCCCGCATCTCCATTTTTTCACGTTTTTTCTCATGCCTTTTTAAACCCTTCATTTTGACGTTTTTTTCCATGTGTTTTTAAATCCTTCATCTCCATTTTCCTTCATATGCTTAATATTTTTTTTTTTTTAATTAGTGATAGACCCAAATATGTTATATTTTATTTACTGTGATTGATTTCTTTTTGCGATGTTTTACTTATTTATTAATTTTTTTAGAAAAATAACTGGAAATTAAAATAACATAATTTAAAGTAAGAAATCCAATACAAAAAAAAAAGACTTAAAAAACATCTACGGAGAATATTCAAAACTTAAAGAACATTGTTTACGACATATTTAATAAATTATTAGTTTTAAGAAATGCTTGACTTAGTAAGCAAATAAGGTCTGATAACTAATTAGTAATGAGATTGGATTTGCATTTGTCTTTATAACGAGATAATAATAAATATCTTCTAATTATTTTTTGAGTCTATTAACCTTTTCTACTTTAAAATGTGATATAAATTTTTTAAAATTTTAAAATATTTTTAAGTTATCATATTACGTTAAAATTATAATTTTATAGAACGGTTCCAACCAGTAAATAATCCTTAAACATTCAATTGAAAGAAGATAAAGAAGTGAGGATGAAAAATTACTTACTAACACTCGCATTTTTCTACCATCCTCTACTTGTTTTCTAATTAAATGTGACAACGTGGGTAGCCCTGTTCTCTTTTGTCTAAAAAAGCAAGTCTATCCTACATAAGAATTTTAGTAAATTTTTTTAATTAAATTAGTAGAAATGATAATTTATATAAGTCAATTTCTTAAAATAATTGATATTTAAAATTTTTTAATTTATAACTTGTATGAATATATTGAAAATAGAAATGACTTTGAAATAAATTGAAACAAGAGAATAAATGTAAATGACGAAAGTTACTTTTGGATAGATTAAATGTGAACAACAAAATACTCTTAAATGAACAGAAGAAAAAATTGAATGTAAATGTATAAGTTATTTACAAAAAATATAAAGACATGTTAATGTTATGCTAGAACAACTAGATTTTAGGAATTTAAGTAATCAGGGCTATGTAGACCAAATGCTTGTCAACTTGCTATTGATTCGTGCGGACAGCAGAAACTTATGCGGGACGGACCTAAACAAGTCAGCAAACTAAAATATTTAATCTGTTCCACATTTTTTCTTGTGAGTTGATCCACGGGACTCATTCTTCATTGTCATCTTTAGTGAGATGAAAAAAAATAAAAAATTAAAGATGAAAAGAAACTAAAAGAATAGTAGTTTTAGAGTAACTTGATTTTTTGTGATACACACATAAGATAATTTCTTACTTATATAAACTTAAAATGAAATTATGATGTACACTTTGTGGGGCAGCTTAAGTTTGTGTATGAGTGAGTGATTGGCAATAGCAGGCAGTGAGCAGAAGCATGTGATGTGTGATATAGCATAGCAGTCGTAGCCACTTGCCACCACAAACCATAATGAGGACAGCGCTATTCACGAAACAAATGCGATTGAAGACGAAGCATATCCCCCTATTCAACCATAAATCAAATTATTCAATATGCTACCATCTACTTCATCTCACCATTAATTGCATCTTCTATCCAATTTCAACACATTCTTGCTTATCGTTTTGATGCTTTGCCATGTACGCCAAACCAAAAACAAACACCCGAATAAGTTAGACAAAGATACCATTCAATTAAACACTTTCACTGCAACACTATGAACCCAGGCCTTATCCTATCAACAAGCCCACACAGGCTTTTCAAATTATTGCAGTTAAAGAATCACTTCTATTTCTCTCTACTCAATTACTCACCTAGCATCCACTTTAGTGCAAGCTACATCACCATCGCTCTCACCTACTGTAGTTCAATTAGTGAGGAGATACAAACCATGTTAAAGGATAATTTTACTGAAGGGAAAATAACAAAGAAATAATACGAGACAATACTACGTGCATTTACCAGGTAAAAATAATTCTTCTGATATTTTCCAAATAAGTTTATATATGTTTTGAAGTTGGGATATTGCTACACACATTTCTCTTACTTTTACAATTGCGCATTAGTTTGATTTTTCAATTTTTAATCAGCATGGGCTACTACAGACAAGTTCATATAATAAATAGTAGAAAAAGGGTAATATAATATTTCCTACATACATCTCTATCTGGCCAATTTCTTCCTGCACCATACATTTTTTCCTGCATCCCATATAGACAAACTTTTCATTTTGCCTTTTCATAGTTTTTCAAGTAATTTGAAAGTCATTTTATTTCTAAAAAAAGTAGTTTTTTGAATTACAAAATCTTTCAAAAAAATAGTTTTTGAATTGCCTCCACATAGTGTAATTTGAAAGTTATTAACTTCGGAATACATAATCTAAAACTAATTTTCGGAAAATCTAAAAATCATTTTTGGTTTTCCAAGTACAATCCAAAAGTTTAAAAAGGACTTTTGGATGAGACGATCTGGAAAGGATAAAATGGAAAAAAAAAAATTATAGAAGTGCAGAAAGAAAGTTATGGAGGTGTAGGAAGACACTTCCTTCTATATCTAATATGCAGCCCCAGAACGCAACACTCACCTCTGGGTTTTTTTTTTTGAATAATAATATTTTAAACTATTTTTTTATCTATTTTTAACCCACTATTTCAATTATCATTAGATCATTTATTTTTATTTTTTTTGTAATGTGATAATCTAATAGTGATTGAAATGGTAAATTAAAATTTGATTAAAAAAATGAATTAAAATATCATTATTTTTTTTTAAGAATAAACAAATAATGAACAAATGGCGCCCTCTGGTTGTAGCGCAGGAAGAGAAATAATTTTCAAAACAAAAATGAATGAACAGCAGATGTAATTCATTGCATTATACATTATAGATGCTTAATATTTTACATTCTGTACTTTTTGTATAAACTCTTCGGGATAAAACATGATACACTACGACTTCTGTTAATACTAAACGTGATCCACAATGACCAATGTCAAAGAAAAAAAATGTTATGCAGGATTGTGCATAACTTGAATAGCTTCGTGTTCTTTTTGGAAGAACAATTTGGATGGGAAGCACAGCTCTTGCTAAACTCCAGGCACCATCAGTCCATCATGCAAACCTCACTTTAATCATGTAAACTAAGCAAAAGCATTCAAATAAATAGGATCGGCTCCTTTGATTGCTTCGCCTGTCAAAAAGGGGAAGGGGGAAAAAGTTAAGACCCTTCTCCAAGCCTCAAGTAACGCAGATATTAAATTTCTTTATCTCGTGATACCAATGTAATAAGGTGCACGCTCATCTTTGACAAAGCAGAAGAAGGAGAACACTGCTGGGAGATGAAGGAACCTGTGCTCCAAAAGCCATGTAACTTTTTCGCATCTATATCACGTAAAACAACTGACTAGTTGAAACACCATTAGCTTTTGCGCAAAAGATTGGCCTTGCAGAATTTTCTTGAACTACATCAATTTCATGATAAAAATAGTTCATCAGATTCCATTGGAGATGTCCAATACCGCAGCAGTGCTTCTACAGTTAACCTCCGAGTGGCACTTAGCATTGAGATAAAAAACCGACAACCATCAATTTTATACTCTTCAAGAGGATTTCTATGGCCAAAGCTCCTAATGTTCACCTGCCACAACTCTGAGATAAGCCTTTAACTGGTAAGAAAGCCAAAATATTTATGAGAGCAAAAGGACATATTACCGCAGAGCTGAGTCTATTCATGTTTACTAGATGATCTCTCCAGAAACAATCAAGAGTTTGCAAAAGAACAGCTCTCTGTAATTCAAAAAATATTAAATGCAATAAATATTTTACTTACAGAAACTGAAAACTCCCCACCCAGAGATGGGTGAACAAGCATCAACTAGAATAGAGTGAGCCAAAACAGATAATAGAAAACAATCTTATACTGGATATGGTATCAATGCAAAATTTACCATTTGTATAAAACGCATCAAAGGTTCTCCAAATTAGAAAAATGTTAATCTACAGACTTAAATCAATAGAAAGGGAGGAGCATTCATCACAACAAAAAACAGTATCTAATACTAGTTGATTGGGGTGATTTTATTCATCATTACTGTAGTAAGACTCAATATTTTCTTTTCTACTTTAAATGATAGGCAATGACTGTGTAGGCCGGTAGGATTACTATTGCAGTATCATTTCCCTACGGTACAAATTTTGGATCATTGCTTTGTAAATCTAATATGTCTAAGTAACTGTCAAAAGTAAAAGTTTCATTGTGTTTGAGTATGGATGTTTAGGATGGAAAAACAGATGGTAATACTGATGACAAAATGGAGTAAAACCTTAGGACACTCACATCATTTCCTCTTAACCTAAGGCAAACTATTGTTCTATGGGCTCTATGTTAATTTCCTTTGTAGGTCATTATATCAAAATGGTTCTCTAGAATCCATTTTCAATTTTCATTGCCTAGTTGCAGCTGATAGTACACAGGGTCTGTTTGCACAAACTTATCTTGAAACACTTTAAAAAAATGAAATAGGTTTTACCAAAAACTTAAATCATGCATAAGTTAAAAATCAGATTTTGGAGAAGCTCTAGAAAAAAGTTTTACAAAAAATAACTTGTGCATAAATTATTTTTTAGCTTAGTCATTTTAAATTTTCTTCTAATTTGCTTCTACTAGAAGTATTTACGATTAATCCTAACATAGAACATACTCCCACTGATCCTTAATATAAAAGTTTAAAGCATAGTTTAAAAGAAATTGACAGTCCTTTTTACAAGCATTTTATAGTATCTGTGAAGCATTAAATTCCTTTTCTGTCTTTGTCCCTAATAAATATTAAGAATGTGTTGTTTTATTAATAAAGAATGAGAAGGAAATTTTAAAAGTTATCCATAATAAGAGTAAATTTGGTATATTGTTTTAAAATTCAACAAAATCAACTGAATTAATTATTTTTATTGGTCCATGTGATTGTATAAGTCACTTAAATCAAGGATCAGACCTGATGAAGTATCCCGTTTTAATGTTTGTGATTGGTTTTGAAATCTTTGGATGCAATTACACAAATGAAATAATCCGTGTATGGTACTAACACAACTTTCTGCACGATTGCAGGTATTATTTACGTTAGGAAATATACGGCAAGCAACAAAAATGTTCAATTACAAGAAAAAATAGTTGAATAGAATATCTTACCTCAATTTCCTTTGCATGTCTCTCATCATAACCAGACTCTTCAACAATATTTAAATATGAAGCAATTAAAAAATCTCCAAGATACTTGCGAAGAAGATTAGAAGTGGTTTGATACTTCCCATTCCTACATTATGCTAATGATCAGTGACTATTAGAACTCCATTAAACTTCTACAATCCACAGTAAATTAAGTAATTTACCCAATTAAATCATCTGTGCAGATAGCAAGCCATCGTCTTAATGACGAGCTCTTCCTGCGTATTCCCCTGAAGGCATTTGGAGGCGCTGGCAAATTTGGAAGGGAAAAGTTTACAATATCAACTGAGCTCACATCATTTAGTAGCCCAAGTGAATTTAGCAAAGTGTGATCACTAATTCCTTCAAAAGATTCTGCCAAAAACCATTTGAGCGTGTCATTAGAAAAAGTTAAACCTGATTTAGCCAAACACAGAAAGTTAAAGAGGGTGATATATTTGTGCAGGTGAAAGGGCTTAGTTGTAGCAAACAAGCCTACCATGCAACAGCTTTCCACCGACAGTCACGAATTCTTTTAAGAGCTTACTCAAACCCCAGCTACGTGGATGCTATAAAATCCATTCAAAACAATAGATTAAAGGAATGGGTGGGTAAGAAATATGCAAAAGGCTAGAGGAAAAAGCTGAACCACCTTCACTGGATCAATATTATTGAAGACGATCTCATCAACCACTGCTTGCATGTACCTATAGGCAGTGCACACAAATCAAAGAAAGAAGGGAGGAAAGAGCAGTAGAAAAGAAAATATAACTACATAAGAATAAACCTCAATCACAAAAAGGTGAACAAAAGTCAATGACTCCTATTCCAGTCTCAACAGTCAACACCCTTGTAAGTAAAAAACCCAAGCTATATCAGAATCCTTTTCTAGACGCACGTCAGGATCATATAAGTTATATTTTATAACTTTAGAGCAGAAAGAAAAGGTCCAAGACAGCTGACTCTTGTGTATCTTATAGAATTAATTCACATTTTATATTACTTATTGAGCCCAACTCAGAATCTGAAGGTAAAGTTATTGTTTGTATCATAGTATCAAGACAATATTAGTAGAGTAGAGTTAGAACTTAGATTTTTAAAGAATACAGGAAATTATAATTACGATAGTGCCAAAAACAAGGACACAAGAAATATCTGTTTCAGGCTAGGGCAGTGAGTCATATCAAGAACTTAAATTATTCATGCTCCAAAGAAATGATAAAGACTCGGAATAAGATATTTAGATGGGAAGATTGAGTCTGACCATTCCTCAAATGAATTTGATCCTAATATTGAATAATAAAATAAGATATCAAAATGCCAAAATGTTTGAACAAATAGAATGAAAGACAAGAGACATTAAAATTTAAATTACAAATAAATGAACCTGAAAAAGCTAAAGATTAAAATGACAAAAGTGATTTGTCCTACTATGACCAGTATCAATAACACCAGAACTTGAAGGGGACTCCCTGACAGAACATGATTCATCATCCCCCACAGAAGTTGTACCTAAGAGTCTAACTTGTAATGTGAAGACTGGACAAGTTTTATATGCTGTATTTAATCCATATTTCTACTTGATGTTAGATCAAACACCACTCGTGAGATTACCATTAAGGAAACTCCCAAAGAGGCTACAGCTAAGACTGGACCAGAGTGACCACAATTGAGGCAGCTTTCCAACCCTCTCCATCCGCCCACACATAAACTTAGTCTACAAGCCTAGAGTCGGACTTAAGACTTAATTCAATCTCCTAAAAGTGACTTACAAAATGAGAAGTGCTTAAGTTTTATAAACTCTATTTATGTCATGTCTCTAGTTGATACGGAACTAAACACTGCTTTTGATATTTCAATTGAGGCCACCAAAGATGCTGCAACTGAGGTAGGTTAAGGGTGACCACAATCAAGGCGGCATTCCAATAATCCTTGATAGACATTATCAAATGGGATAGGCACAATATAGTAGGCAACCAGGCACTGTAGATTTAGAAGAAGGCTAACAATGAAACTCTAGGTCCAACCATGAACTATATTAATTACAAAACAGAATCATCTAATTTAGAGCTAATTAATACTTAACAGCCACCTACAAGGCAGTAATAATAGCTTAAACTACTCATCATATAAGTACTTAAACCTAACAGCAATGATAAGAATTTAAAGGCACTCACTGGAGTATGTGTTGGGAACAACTTTCATCATCTCCTGTTAAGATTAATTGCCTTAGATCATAAACATGCTTTCGTTGCACCTTATAAAATAATAATACAAAAACAAATTAGTTGATAATGATTTTGCATACTTGAAGATAAATTCCACAATTCTGTTCTATATAAGTGGGCAAAATTTTACTCAATGACACACACACACACACACACACACATATATATATAATATATATACAGTTAAACATTCTTGAATGTGACTCACATAAGTTCTCAGGAATTTATTTCTCAATGATATTTTAATTTTTTTATTCTGATTACTTAATAAATAGGAGATAGCACGAAAATTATATTTTGGGAGAATAGTTAAGTGATATCCCTTCTTAGATTTCTTTGTCCATTACTGCTCACAATTATCCTATCAAATATTTGTTTACTTAACATGATTCTGTATGCTCCTACAATTTTCATATTTTTAAGAAGCCAATATGATAGATAAGCTAATAAACTTCAGCCCCTTTTGGCCTTACTTGACTGTGCCCCTTTATTGGTTAATCTTGTATGAGAATACGGAACAATTCTACTGTTCTTTTTCCAATATTACTTTTAGTTTCTCAAACATTCTCCTACAAGGTGAATCTTTGCCTTGGATGTGCCAACTTGGAATTCCAAAGCTTCTTCTAAGGTCAAAACATTCTTTTGTCAATCAATACTAATGACATTCTGCAGGTTAGATGGCCCATATTTCTCTCTCCGCTAATATATATATGTCATGTACATCTGAATCTGAAATTGTGTTTGTTTCTCCCCAGCCAATCTATGTGAATCCTTTGGAATAAACTATTTTTCGTATTTTCAGAATATTTGGTTTGTATTCGTTCATTTTATCAATTTCTGTAGATTTATTTCCAGGGGTTTGGCAAGAAGAAGAAAAATGAAATCAAGTGACAAAGTGTGCCAAGTCAAATGTGTGTGAAACCCTGTATCTGTTTTATCTTTCAGAGAATATAATACTATGAGTGTAGTCAATAGAAGATTGCAGTATGCCGGATCAATTGACACCAAGTGCAAGCTTTTGCAATAGAATATGAAATTAAAAATCAAATTTGCAAAGTGAAATTTTTGTAAAGCAAATCAAGTTCAAAAAGTTTCATTCAAATTAAAAACTGATTACTACTTCACGCAATACCTCATTTTTAGAGATAATGTGCTATTTAAAATAAAAATAAATATTCCTTGCTAGATATCACACCTACAAATGTCCAATTTAGGTCAAAATTGACATACTTAGTAACACAAAGATAATGTCAATGATTTGACTGTTAGATTGATTATAAAAAGTTATTAAGTGGTGTAAAGGGAATTTTCTTGGCACAAGGTATCATGTCTTGCGTGTGTGAGAGAGAGAGATCAAATAATAATTGTGTAACTTGAACAAACTATTAGTCTGTTCCATAACTTAAAGCAAGCTTTATATAATATTTTATATTCTTTCCCATTATTATTATTATACTAATTCTACTTAATCATTACAAATTTTTATTCATAAATTTAGTTATATTCAGATATTATTGTGTTATATGCGTGTCTCTATATATAGTTATAATTATGTATTAATAGGAGTGTTTAGCTACACTGTTAGTATATGATAATATTAGTTACTCATGGACACTGTCATGTACAGCTGTCCTTTCTCTTATACAGCTGTCTTTCTCTTGTATTTCTATAAATACAATCTCTGTACAGAATTTTATGTGGCTTTTGTAATATCAATAACACTTTGTTCAGTTCCTCTGTTCTCTCTCTTTCATGAACCTAATATACACGATCTGTCTATCACACTTTCTACTATTGGTTAAAATCGATTAAAAACTACAAAATGATGAGCGAGACTCGTTAAATAATTGAGACCCTCAAAATTCTGATTTCTAATAAATTTAAATTAATAAGTGTATTCAAATTGTGTGTTAGCATTTCTCGAAAGTAGTGCAGAGTACATTATAGTTTTATAATAGTTTAGTATATGATTAATAATATTAGCTTTTATATTTAGAAAATATAATTTAGAAGGATAAAAGATATGTGAAGAAGCTCCAACAGTATTTTATTCATGGACTCTCTATATAGAAAGAGAAAATGTAACAAAATATCAAATACTAACAATATCTTAATCTTAACTTCCTAAATCAAAAAAATAATCTAATATCTTTCTTTTATCTAAAGAATGTTTTAAAAATTGAACATTAAAAATAACCTTCTAAAAGCTAGTTCATTTTCCAGATATTTAGGCATATATTCTCAACACTCTTCATTGCCTTAATATCCCTAAAGGCTCAATTTGAATTTTAAATTTCAAATTGGATCTCTTTTTATGCTTGTTTTCTTCCTCCTTTTTTTTTTCTTTTAATTCTTATCATTTTGTTTCCTACGTGAGATCACATCTTCATTCAATTTGACCTTTAGCACCTTCATTCGTTTATCAACTTCACTTTCTTTGTTTCTAGTGGACATTGCAGTGCTATTGTGTGCTATTGACCACTACTGATATTATTGCACGTTATTCTTAATACTTGAACAAAGTTTGGCATGGAATAAAAGTCTATTTCATTCCAAAAATAATTACAGTTTTACGTAGTTCAATCAATATAAAATATGACAACAGAAGTTATAACTTGTTATGCAGTAGACAACATCTAACAAATTGCGTAACCTCTCTGGAATGTGTATTTTTTAAACATCTCTTAGTAGTCGAAACATACCTCCAACACTTCATCAAACTCAACGAGGTTCTTCCTTATGCCAAAGAAGAATTTTTCTGCATTGATTTGCAGCGCCAAAAGCTATAAACATGTTGTCTCCCAATTAGCATTGGAAATATGAAATTCATTAATTACAGCATATGACAGACACAAGAATAAAAAAAGATGGGAAAAGAGACCACACAGAAAGTATGTAAATAGAAGAAAAATCAATATTTTATTCCACTGAATAAAGGAGAAATTTATCATGAAAAAGAAAGAAAAGGGGAGAAAAACAGAGTTAAGGGCCTATTTGTTCCTATTCTTGAAAACAGTTTTCTGATTGTAAAGAAAAAAAAAATTCGTTTGATAGCTTCTGAAAGTAGTTTTCAAAAGTCATACTTTTACAGATGTTAAAATAAAAAACTAGAGAGCCTTTGAAGTTATTTTGGTTTTCTACTTTTGGTTTTCATGTACTTCTTTGCACTATCCCGTCTTCTTTACCCATTCCTACAATCTAGAAATTAGTTTTCAGTTTTTGAAAACTGTTTTATAAAATTACTTTTAAAAACTACAAAACAAGAAAACGATTAAACACCCTAAATTCTTTTTAGACCAAATATTTACTTATCAATCATAATAATTTAAATAATAAATAGATAATAACCTGCTTTACAATGGCATCACCCTCAATTGGCAGATCCTCATCATTTGTAATCCTTGAGATAAGTCTCACTGCCCATTCAGTATCAAAATTGAACTTTTGAAACATCTCATCCTGCAAGCTATAACATGATGAGATAGTGTAAGAACTAACTGACAGCCTTAATTAGTAAACCACACCCAGTCATCCCGCTCCCCTCAAAATACACTACTAAGAAGAAAATAGTATTCGACAGCTCATCCATAAAACTGAAGGATTTCCCATTTTAAGCAAAAATCAAGACATCAATCCAAATATATACATCAATAGTTTAATAAAAAAGACAGTATATTAATACCAACTGTTTTGTATATTGGAAGAACCTTCAAATGCAGACAGAAAGTAAATTTTAATTTGGCCTTCCAATTCCTTTCAGACTATATTGACCAACAAAATTATTCTTGAAAGGAAAGTGTTGTGAACTGACTTATTAATCAATGGCCTCAGAATTGATAGTCCATAAGCCCAAATAGTGAGACGTTAGCAAGAGAATTACTAGTGTGCATCAGAAGCAATGGAACTGAAGGCCCAAGTTCAGGACAATAGGAAGTGATGTGACCCCGAGCCTCATCAGGAAGAATGGTATGATAGAGGACTATCTCCTGATCATATACAAGAAGAACTTGAAGCGGAACTTTTAGCATTAAAAGGACATGAAGATCATACAATTAAAGAATAATTTAGATAATTAAATTTAAGGGTTAAATATGTTTTTGGTCCCTCAAGTTTCAGCGAAATTTTGAATTAGTCCCTTATCAAAACTTTTGACCAATTTAGTCCTTCATCTTTAAAAATGCGTGAATTTAGTCATTTTAACCAAATTTTGTTAAGTTTATCTGACATTTCAAGTGCATTTCATGATAGTATTTGAATTATTTACACCGTTTGAAACATTTTTGCTTCAGTGTTAACTCAAATATTATTACAAAATGCGTTTAAAATGTCAAATAAACTTCATAAAATTTGGTAAGAAGGACTAAATTGACGCACTTCTAAAGATGAAGGACTAAATTGGTATAAAGTTTCGAAGAAGGACTAATTCCAAAATTCACTGAAACTTGAGGGATCAAAAACATATATAACCCTAAATTTAATTATGTAAATTTGTTGGGCGACCCTGACCACATGGCGAGGCTACACAAACTAATCCAGCTTATCTTTTTTATATTTTTTGATATCTTTTGTTATCTTTTGACATCTTTGTTGTTTTTTGATATCTTCTGTTATCTTCCGATATATTTGATATCTTTTGATAATTTTTTATATCTTTTGTTATCTTTTCAGTTTTTATTTTCTTAAGTTGATTGCCAGGCCCTTACCGTTGAACCTTTCTTTAGAGTCCTAGGAAAGTCTATTTATTCGCATTTTCAAAACTTTTTTATTCACTTCGGTTATTAATGAAATTATTTTTTTAAGAGAATATTTTCTTGGTTCTTGGATTAGAGTGTCAAGTTCTTATCAGATATTAACATCGTCTTGACTAATCTTCCTTGACTTATCAATTTTAATTGTGGAGTCTTTGACTTATCGATCTTTTGATTGTGGCGTCTATCCTTGATTCTTATCAAAGAGGGACCTCTTTGTAGCGAATCTTCCTTTTCTTATCAATCTGCTAGATTGTGGTGCATTTCATATCAATCTTATTCCACGTTCTTTATTCTAATTATATTGATTATTTTTACAAAAGAAATCCAAAGTCAGAAAAGATCGTCATCTTTCTTGTTAGGATCGTATCACTAACGATCCCCATACCATCCATGGAAATTGTTGAAAATTGTTGGCAATAGGAAGTGATCAAGAACATACTTTGTAGGAGCGGACTATGTAGTAGAATCAAAAAGGGTGAAGTTTACTACATGAGTTGTTTTAGATGGTCGATCATGCAAAGCAAATCAATGGTGTGACTAATTTTGCTGCAATGGTCACACTTGAACCGTGACCTACGATCACATTTATTTTGTGATAGGTGTCGTTATCACCTCCTTGTAAGATCAAGGTTGAATTAATTGTGAGTCAGTGGTTGGCTTAGAAGGAATGCAAAGCAAAGAAGACCAAGTAGTAGACATAGTGAGGGCAAAAGGGGATCCTAAAATCTAGTCCCAACCTAGGAGTACTCTACAGATAAACCATACAAAGTTAGCAAAGCAAAAAGGCAATCAGGATTCTCCAATTCCTTGGCAAGGGCAGCAAATGAAAAAAGTTCATTAACATCATGAAGATTATTTAGATGACTTGAATAGGTTGGCATGATTCCATGAAGTGTCTGTGGCACAGAATCGCATCCATGTGGTGCTAACATACTCTAGACATTTTGTATATCATTAGCATATAAATTGACTTGGCCCATGTCCAAACCAATTTACACTTGCCGTGGGAGTGAAAAAAATATATTTGATTGAGGAATGAATAGTAGACACCCTACAAGGTTGAGCATCAATGTTACTCCATTTAGGCTGGACACTTTCAATTCAAACACAATTTCTTCTTTAGTGCTATGGTGAAGATAACCTTGATGCTTAAGTCAACATTTATGTTTGAGGACCAAGAAGCATAGTTATTGCAATCCTGGTTGTTAAGTAGATAGCCAGACAACCACAAAGTTGGTGAAAACTGATGCATTAGGTTTCGTAGTTTTCATAAATCAGCCTTAGAGAGAGAAACAAAAGTCAAATAGTGTAAAAAGTATTCAAACATAGAATAGTCGGCCAAACAGAGGATATTAGCCAAACAATGTGGAATGGAAGAAGGACCAAAAATCAAAACAAGTATAGCAAGGTGAGTCTGGTCACAAAGATATCTATTAGAAAGATAGCTGGATGTGCTGACATCAGAGGTGGCAGCAGAGAGTGAAATATGGTGAGAGGGGTTTGGGGGGATGAGGGCATGGGTCATTCTATGCAAGAGAGGTTGTCAGGGTTAGTCCACAACATGGCAGTGCCAGTGGTTGTGATTGTCAGCCAAAAAAAGCTTGCCAAATCCTTGTCAGCAAGGAACAGCGTTGCTGGTAGCAATGAACAATGAAACACAGCAAGGGAAAAAAAGAAATTGGAAAACATACTCGGTTTCAAAAACTTTAACACCTAAGAGCAGTGGCAGTGGGTTCTCGAGAAAAACACAAATTAGGGTTCCCTTCTTGTTAGATTTGATATCATGTGGAGAAGAGAGAAATTAAGAATGCGTATATCTATAGAGGAGCTATTCAATCTATAGAGGAGAAAAAAATTACATAATATTCCGAATATCATCAATTGATCATTATATCAATTAATTACTATATCTATAGGATTCTAACATATCTACAACTACAAGATTCTAACACTATTATACTTTCCAATACCTTGTTGCCATGTAGACATTATGTTACACACTCCCACTAGTATAGAACCCCGTGAAAACCAATGAATTTGGCTATTTTCTCTCTTCTATTTACAATAATAGTGCGTTGTTTGGCATTTGAAACCTTAGATCCATTTTTCAGATGTAAAAAATAGTAGCTACTGAAAGTAGTTTCAGCTTGGATGTGGATCACATCACGTTTAATTAATTGTGTCAAACCAAACATGCACTTATCACATTATCCAAAAACAATTACAGCATCCAAAGATCAAAACAATAGTTTGCCAGTAAGTAAGATTGAGAAGTGAGTAGTCTACTCTTACTACCTGACCATAAATCGTGTTGATCCTGGATCCCCTTGTCTCCCTGCTCTGCCACGCAGCTAGAGAAAAGAATATTACAAGATGTGAGAACAAAAGTGCCAGGATGATGATGATGTAATAATAATAATAATAATAATAATAATTGTATTTTTACAAATAAATGGAGAAAAGGATAAGTTTCCATCATTGAGGTACTTAAATTAGCTGAGTAGAACTTCAGTATACTGTCCCAAACTCTCACGAAGCCCAAATAATATATTATTGGAGGCATAAGTACTAATATTTATTACATGATGCAAATATGCCTACAGTATATTTTTTTGTATATACAAGTAAATAACACTTTGATACCAAGTTAACATTATTCATTATCGAACAGTAAGCTATATGAAAAAAAAGTGTTCGAAAAAAAAAAGTCAGTCAAGAAATTATATCATTTACGCTCAAACCAAATTAGTCATGGATTGCCAAATTAGTTAAGGAGTCAGGTCAAAGAAGCTGCACTATAATTGTTTGTCTGCAGAAGCTAGAGACATACACAAGTTCAGCAAACAACAACAATCAAATGACATATGGTCATATCATATCCAAAGTTAAATGTCCCAAACAGACTTCACATTACTCAGGAACCGTTCCCCCATTCAGCTACCATGCAGTAAGGATTCTTCATGAGGAATAGCTTTTCCCAGTTCAAAACAATTTAACACTTCACTCCCCAACTAAATAAAGGATTTCAGAAGGAGTACACAGGAATGCTAGACTTCTAGCATCTCCCACCCATTAATCATACAAAGCAAGCAATACAGAAAAACAGGTTGGAATGTTAGACTTTTACCATGCTAAGTACTGTAAGGACCAGTCAGAGCAACAAACTTCAAGGGCTAGTAATGAATTTTAAGAAATAGAGGAAATTCAGAATTTTTTTCTCCTTGTGTACTGTTGTCTCTTGTTAGGCTTTAAAATTTTTAATTCTGAAAAGAGGATCTTAGCAATTACCCACCTGGTTATCTATTCTCCGGGACTCGTGTAAAGATGTACCAATCACGTGAAGTCCCCCAAGCCTTTTTACCTCAGAACCTTCATTCAAACAATGTTCTTCACAATCCTTCAAAACTGACAGATAGGTAAGCGCTACAGTTGGACCAAGAGGGTAGGTCTCAGATTCTTCATTTGCAAGCTTCTCTAGCTCTTCCAAACTATATGAAAGATTCATTTCAATAGCCTCCAAGATAAAAGATTTAGCCTTCTGATATGTCCAACTTTTACCCTCACTTTTGGATACATATTTGGCTGAATAATTCATGTTGCAGAGAATATAACACTTTCAAGTTAAAAACATGTAATTATGAGAAAAAATGAGCATAATTTCATCTGAAACGAGAAAATTTCTCAAGTAGAACCACAGACCCATTAAGGTTGTTCTAGCCAGTAAGGCCATTGATGATGATCCAACTGTTATCTTTGGAAGCACCTACATCAAAAGATTCATTGGAAAACCGAAAGTTTAAATAAAGAAAATTAAAATGCAACAAGTAAAAGACACAATTACCATTTGTGAAATAGCTTTCCCTGCAAGTTCGACGTTTGGATCCTCCCGTGTCAAAAATGAAAGTAAGCTATCCTCTATAATTTCTCTGGCAAGCATCTGTATAGACCAGGAAGAAAATGTATTATGTCATTTCCTAGATTTAACTCATGCCAAAGTGACATGTCAAATGGATGGGGTGGGTGGTAGCTCAGTTGCACTTTATGTCAGTCTAGTTTGGAATGTGTGGGATTTTGGTTTCTCAGTTTTCTTTTGGATTAATTACATCTATCATTAAAATTAAGCAAATTTGCCACCCCCCAATCCCATTGATTTCCTTCTACTTCAAATTATTATTATTTTCTACCCAAATATTTGCAGGTGTGTAGTGGAATTGGGATATGAAATATTTTGAAAGTTTAAACATATGAAATTGAGTGGAAAGAAAGTTGAAGAGTTTTATAAGATATGAACCAGTGTTTGAAGGAGAGAAAGAAAGTTAAAGAATTTTATAAGATATGAACCAGGGCTTGAAGAAGAGAAATTTGGGATCTTTTTTATTTTGGGTGAAATTGATATTTTGGTTGATAGGTTTTGTACAAAAAGACAATAAGATCAAATCAATGTGCAAGTATTTTTAGTAGAAAAAGAAAAAAAGAGAACTTGAGAAGTTTCGGTACAAAAAACTAACAAGGGAACCAAATTCTATTGATTTTTAAAAGAAATGCTTGAAAGGCTTGAACAAACCTCGGCAGACACAAATCAGACAATCCAATTTAGAGGGACCATAAATGTAACTAAACCAATAAAAAACCACCTACTTAAAAAAGTAATAAAAATTGATTTCCTTTTTTCTAGACCATTTTAGCAGTCTTAGAATAAGTATGCTAGGTTTCATATTGTTCTCACAGAACCTAGCCACAAATAAACAAACTTATGGGCAAACCTACTTTTGGATTTCCTCCAAGGATTATGTCTGTGCCCCTGCCGGCCATATTTGTAGAGAGGGTAATGGCATGTTTCCGTCCTGCCTGTGCAACAACTTCTGCTTCTTTTGCAGCATACTGCATTAAATGAGGCAGAAGAGGGCTAGTGAGGTAGGAAAAACTTTAAAAATGAAACACTAAGTCATAAAAATACCAACAATCTATAATTTCACAAACCTTGGGCCTAGCATTCAGAACATTGTGAGGAATATTCCATTCCCATAGCATACCAGACAAAAGTTCCGAATTTTCTACACTGCATACCAAAAAAGAATGAAAGATAATCATTCTACAAAGTTGCAAGACTATTGACTATTGAGAACAGAAAAGCTTAATGTGCATAGATTTGTAATATATAGCCCAGATAAGTAAAGAATCCAATGTAAATATTCGACAATGACAACATAAGTATGATGATGAAGGGAAAAGGTAGCTTAATTTAAACAAATATAGGTAAACTAGACCAAAATTTAAAACTACACTACTGAAAAGATATACACTAATGCCGAGACACATAATCATCAAAAGCTAAGCAAATTCAATTCCATTCGTTTAATAATAATGTAACACAGAAGATGGTTGCAAAAATCAAATCCCCCAAAAGTTTATGTATAGAGACAGTAGAAACATAGACGCAGCCCTTTTTGGCTTGCCAACTCAACCAAAGCCATTTTGGGCCGAAGCGTGTACAAAGCTTAAGTTGTCAGCAGAATTTTTCCCTTTTCAACACCTATAAATTCACTTAAAGCTGAAGCTGTCAGCAACAGACCTAATAATAGTTTATATCTCTAATAAAGAGATAACTTCTTGAAAAAATTGTGCCATTATTGATAATTTAAAAATTCTTTTTTTTTTCAGTCGATCAATTTTCTATTCAAAATTCAATACCATGTAAATATAAATATAAAGCTTAGCCTGCACAATGTTGAACAACAAATAATAAGAGATGGACACTCTTAAGATATCATTAATATCTTATTTTTTGTTTCTATTGTTATTATTCTTCATATGTATTTTGGGCTTAGCCCATATTTTCTTTATTATAAATACAACCCCTATGTGTATTTTCTACACAAGGGTGATTAATCCCAAACCTAGTTTCATTATATTTATTATGGTATCAGATACTAAGGTTCTTGTTTTTCGCCTCTGTCACTGGATCCACTGCCACCGCCGCCGGAGATCCAGTTTCGACCAGCAACCACACGGTTGTGATTGTCTCGGCCAAGCGACCACAACGTCATTGGTTTTGCGGTCATAGAAGGTCCCACGCACAATGACACCCAACGTCTATATGGTGTCTATCACAACCGGCTTAATGTTGTGGCAGATAATGTGGGTAAGGTGAATGATCTTTTTCATGAATTTAATGAAGTATTACCTCCTGCCTCTACTCCTGCTGAAGAAATCAAGCAACGATCACGGTTCTTCATGGTTGTGATGTTACAAGACTTATTGAAAAATATTTCCATGTTTGTGATCAGATTTTGGGTTCTACTATTATACCCAATTTTACCTCTACTTGTTCCACCTTTTTGCGTGTGCCTTGTCAACCTTCCGCTAATCCACCTGTCCATCCAATGATTCCTCTGCTTTGGTATCTCAACGTGATGATCATCACTGCTCACGCAAGCCAGAAAAAGAGCGTCACAAGTGTGATCATTGTTGCACGTTCGGCCACAATATTGATCGGTGTTATGCCTTACATGGTCATCCTCCTCGATCTGCTGTTGTTGCTCACACTGATCCTCCGTCACAACCATCTCCTGCATATCGTCATTCATCTGTTTCCGCCACCGACAAATCTGCTCTCTTCAATGAATTTCTCGAATGGAGTGAGGATCGTAAGTTTTCTAGTTCCATGACTTCTTTTGCCCACACAGGTACATCTTTTGCTGGTCTGACTCAATCTTCGTTTGTCGGTCCTTGGGTGTTCGACTCGGGTGCCATTGATCACATTACTGATAACAAATCTTTGTTTTCCTCTTTGTCCTCTCCGGATATGGATACCTTTTCTGAGGGCGATTAGAAGGTCACTCGGTGGAAGGGGAGACTCAGTTGTCGGATCCGGAAGAGTCATAGTAGTTGGCACTTGAGGTGAGTCACTTGCTTGTTGTTGAGGACGATGGCGGCGATTATATACTTGAAGAGGTGGTGGAGCAAAAACTGACGGCGTACAAGGCACACCTGGAAGATTACAGATCATAGGAATAATGACATGACTAGGAAAATTGACAATATTAGATGGAGACTCAATGGAATGAGAAGAACTTTTATAGTAAAAGGAAGACTCAATTAAGGTGACATATGCACAAACAAAATAGCGGTTAAGAAAAGGAGAAAAACACTTGAATCCTTTTTGGGATCACATAAACCCTAAAAAAACATATCTGTGTGATCGAGGAGACAATTTATCAAGCCCAGGACTAAAATTGTGCAAAAAACATGTAGACCCAAAAACCTTGAGAGGTAAAGGATGAAGAGGTTCATGAGGAAATAAAATGGAATGAGGTATTTTATTATTTAAAACCGAAAAAGGCATGCGATTAATAAGATAACAGGAAGTAAAAATAGCATCACCCCAAAAAGATTGAGGAACCTCACCAAGAATTAAAAGATTGCAACCGATTTCAATAGGTCTATTTTTCCGTTCAGCCACCCCGTTTTGTTGAGGTGTATATACAAAAGAAGTTTGATGCAGAATGCCATGCGAAGCCATAAATTGTTTAAAAGGAATCGAAAGATGTTCACGACCATTATCACTTTGCAAAATTTTAATAGGAACAACAAATTGAGTTTGAATTTCATAGAAAAAAAGTTGAAAGATATGAAATAATTTAGAACGACTCTTCATTAAAAATAACCAAGTAAACCGTGAATAATCATCAATGAAAGTAACAAAGTATTGAAAACCTAGACTAGATGCAACACGACTAGGTCCCCAAATGTCAGAGTGAACTAAGGCAAAAGGGGAGGAAACACTGTGTGCGACACTACGAGGAAAAGTATGACTATGCTTGCCTAACTAACACGACTCACACACCAACTTGGACAACTTGGAGAAGCCAGGAACAAGCTGCCGCAACTTGACAAGACTAGGATGGCCTAACTGAGCATGAAGAAGAAGAGGTGGAGACTCCATAACTACGCCAACATGAGCAAAAGAGCGGAGATGATAAAGACCAGGGGACTCACATCCAGTGCCAATCACCTGTCTCGAACTCCGGTCCTGTAAGCAAACAGAAGATTGGGTAAAGGAAATAACACAATCAAGAGATCGAGTTAGACAACTCTTGAAGAGATTTCAGATAAATGAAACAGTGAAAAACTTGTCACTGTTACTGTTTTACTACTGTTTATATAAGAAGATAGTAAGCAGAATACAAAGAGTCAAGGCCCAGTCCTAACCCTAAC
>Ga0099822_1000436_pt1 | contig 37878 bp, 24 predicted proteins | sample CowpeawhiteBW_FD_76839 | JGI IMG/M metagenome (GOLD analysis project Ga0099822, IMG submission 76839) | Root nodule microbial communities of legume samples collected from California USA - Cow pea white BW | ecosystem: Host-associated > Plants > Roots > Nodule | place: USA: California | collected... | reverse complement strand
TTTTTTTTTTTTTTTTTTTGATACGGTCTTTGTATTTCTTTTTTTTTTTTTTTTTTTTTTTTTTTAAAAAAACGGATTGTGAAATCTGTTTTTTTTTTTTTTGGAAACGGAATATGTAATCCGTTTCCTTTAATTTTTTTTTTCAAAAGCGGTTTCCTTTTTTTATTTTAGGTGAAACGGATTGTGGAAGCCGTTTTCCATACTGCTGAAACGGAACCTAGAATCCGTTTTGGCTGTGTTTTTTGGTTTTGGAGTGAAATGTGAAATCCGTTTTATCATTTGATTTACTTCTTTAATTTTTATAAAAATTGTTCTTCAATTTGTGAAATTCAACCTACACTTACTTACAGTTCTTGTTTTGTTTTTGTTTTTACGAGTACAAAAAAAATGGAAGATGAGGGCGAGTATTTCTTATTTAATAATATAATTTGTATTTTATTTTATTATAGCTATGGTTAGGACACGAGGAAATTTATCTAGACGTGGTTCAAATGATACCCGAGAGTTCCACACAAGGTGGTGCACGCACATTTTTCACTTTGCCTGCACATTTATGGGAAACGGATTACAGAATCCGTTTCATACACTGTGAAACGGATTCTGTAATCCGTTTCTTAAAAAAATTTGCATATATATTATTGAGTTGATGACTTAGTTTTCTAAGATTGGATGCTTGTAGGATCATCAGTAAGTTGCTACCATCTCTTAAAATAAACCAGTGTCAACATTAACCGTGAATAAAGAATAATACCTGTTTATTTATATCTTCCTTATAACTTTAATGGTGGTATTAGGGCATTTTTCAGTAAATAGCTTATAACTTAACTTCCTATCATATATACAACCACAACTAATACAACAAATAATTCCAGACAGAAACACATTTACCATAATCAAAAGTTGTAATAACAAGGACGAGCAAAAAGTTCTTCCCTCACTTGCAAAACAGAAGGAAGTGTTAACGGATAGAAAATAAATTAAAATTAATTGATGGCAAATAAAAAAAAGAAATATTTCTTTTCTGATTTACAGCTTTGCAGATGGAAACTAGTTTTACAACTAAAAATGACCGGAAGTGAAAGAAAGAACTACCAAAAGCATAAAAAATGTGCCACTAACTCAGACCTGAAAAATCACATCCGTGATATGTTTCCAAACATTAAATTACCTTAGAAATAAAACAAAAATGTGCCCTACGAATAGGGCATGCCTATGATTTCAGGGTACACTTCAATGGAACTGGCAATCACCCCAGCACTTGTCTTGGAGTTGAATCACTGCTTCATGTATTGCCATTGGCTTTTGGTCATTTTTGCTTCTGTTGTTTAATAACTTTTCTCTTTTTTTGTCGTAAATCGTTTCTCTTCTCCTCCCTGCAGGAATCACAAAATCATTAAGGTTTTCATAGAAAGGTTTATTTCCATAAGCTGGTTTAAATTTACTGATAAAGATATATTCTACGTCTACACGGAGAAAACATCTAACCTGGCTTTTGAAATCTCTTCCTTTGATGGAAATTTCCTCTTCATCCTCTTTTTGGGCTCAAATTCAGAAGATTCTTTGCCATTTTCTTTTACACCATTAACTGGTTTAGAAGGGAACTTTCTTTTCTTCGTCTTTTTGGATTCAGATTCGGAAGTTGCATTGCCATTTTCTTTTTTGCCATCATTTGATTTCTCCTTTTCATTCTCCACCTCAGTAGGAATATCTTCCTCCTTCTCGGCTGTTTCTGATGATTTTGCACCAGGCTTTGAGCTACTCATTTTTTTCAACTGCAATATTAGGAAGAATAAAAACTCAGTTTATTTTAACCATATACAAATACACGGTACTCAGATTCCCAGCTAATCTATAAAATTGGCAAAAAGAGATCGAAATTTTTCCAGATAAGAGGTAGGATACCAAAACTAACGGAAATAAATGATTTTTTTTGTATTGCACTCCGATAAGTACAACTGAACTCAAACCACAAGTTCTCAACATAGATAATTTGACAAGTTTCAAAACAAAAAGATAAATCTGTAGCCTGGTTTTACCCAAAAAATTGCAATCCAACAACTTGCTTTATATTCCAACAATTTCATTTATCATACTGATAATACATACCTTTGCTACAAAAAAACCATCCATATTTTGTACGTGAGGATAGAAACGCCTTGTCTTTTCCAAAGAAGGGTGAAAACGTTGTTCCCTAAACCTTATAAAACTGATGGAAAGCAAATGTCAAATATACTGACGTATATAATTCCTAATAATAACAACCAAACTACAAAAAAAAATCATTACCCTGGACGACCAAAATCAAGTCCACACGGAACCAGTTTAACATCCCGCTTTTTGAGTGCATAGTCAATAACTGCTTCGTTCTGAAGAATGATGAAAGAACTTGTATAATCATACGACATAAAAAAGGAAAGAAAAGAAAACGAACATACAAACTTAGAACATTCAACTGAAAAACAAACCTCAGCAACCATGATTGAGCATGTAGAATAAACAATGTATCCCCCAGATTTTGAATTAGCATCCACCATGTCAATTGCCGCAAGAATTAGCTCCTATAGGGAAATAAACCAGTTACTAAACAATAGTTTGTCAGGAAAAACTATTATTCAGGGGTTAGATTTGCTCTACCAACAAAAAAAAGAAATTTACTGTGAAAGAAGAAAGATGGAAAACTTGTCCCACTATTTGATGGCAGAATACAAAAGATGAATTATGCCACGGCCTGACTTTGCTCACTTCCCAAACAACATTTCAACATAAATGATAATTTACCTTCTGTAGCTGCGCACACTTCTGTATATCTTCCAAATTTTTAGAGGTTTTAACAGACTCATCTTTCGATATAACCTGCATACAGAAAGTACTTCAGTGTCTTTCAAAGTTCTTCAAAAAAAAAAATATCAAATCCACCCAAACATTGACACCCTAAATATTATTCACTATTTCTTACCCCAGTTCCACTGCAAGGGGCATCCAATAATACTCTATCAACAGCATTGACACCTAGAACTTTTGGAAGCTGAAAAAGATAATATAGACATTAGGCCTACAGATTATAGGAGTTACAAATGAAACTGACATGTGAAAATCTGAAGTTGAACCAAAATGCTTATTTATAAATTTACAAAGGATAACATATAATAATAATAAAAATAATAATAAATCAAATGGATAAAGTATGTAACAATTCCTATAGCAACAACTAGACATGCTAAACAAAACAATTTAACATATTACTATTGCAACAGTGAACTTAAAATCTGAGATGAACCAGAAAAACACTCTTGCAGAGCATGAACAGAAGCTGAGACAAACAGTTGTCAACCTATCCAGATAGGGTTGAAGCTTTCAAACCGATATTTTTCTCCTGAAGAAACAATTGCATGAGCAAGAACGTTTTTTTGAAACAGATTTTGAATAAGGCTAGATTGAGGTTGGCAGTGAAGATGTTACAAGGGATGGAAGACAATGCTCTTTTCTTGAAATCACTATCAATTGAAATAGTATGAATATAGTCATCATTAACATAATTGTTAGTCTAACGACCTGCACCCTATAGTTCCAGTTTCTTTTCTTTACATTCTTTCTTGTCACAAATATTTGTAATGTTTCTCTCACCATTTCATAACAATATAGGGGAAGCCCTGATTCTTTACTCCAAATTGTCAAACCAAACAAATTATAGAGAACAGAGAAGCCAAATGGATAGTCTAAGAAAATACAAAACCAATGACTATAATGCAATCTTATTGCAGTAAGGACATCAAAGCTCTTTTGTAACAAATACAAGTAAACACTAAAAAATAGCAGTAATACAAATGATGCTAACCTCCTTTCCATCATAGTTACAGACTACAGTGTTGGATACACCCATACGATGCAAATTTGCAGTCAATGACTTAAGCCTCGGTACCTTCATTTCATTTGCAAAAATTATTCCTGCCATAAAAAATAGTATGATTGGATTACTAGAAACATGAATTTCACGAATTTACAAACATAAAACTTGAAGAAAATCGTGCAGGTAAATCAGTGACTCAAATTCAAATATCCAAGGGTCTGTAAATACCTCAACATAAAAAATGAATAGGATAATGCTTTTTTTAGATCAGTGCAATGAAAAGAACTTTACAGACTATTTGGGACCAAGTAATTGATGTACAATGTTTGAAATAATAAAACAAATAAAAACACTATAAATACCAGTGTTCTTCATTAGAGCAGCAATGTAAGTTGTTTTACCACCAGGTGCAGCGCTGCAAAAGGCATAAACTTCCTTCAGGAAAATAAAAGTATTGCAAAAAGAAACATTTTCTGCATTGCTACCAAAACCAATAAGTGCTCATTAAAAATGTGAATGATAATACCAACATCAATTAACCTAAGAAGCAAGCACAGACACTCTAAAAAGCAGTCATGCATGTCACAATCATGTCAGAGCTTGACCATGTTAGCCACTGCATGAACACTGAATATTGCTACATTTTTACAATGATGTTTACTTACGCCATATCAACAACTCGTTCCTTCTCTTGAGGAGCCAAGGCCATGACAGGCAGAAAAGAGCTTGCACTTTGTAACTACAGAAAGAACTAGTAGTAAGTGAATCGTGCAATATTAAATGAAATGCAATGAGAAGCCAGTGGTAGAAGGGCACCTACCATGTAGAAACCAGCCATATACTCAGGAGTGGCACCAATTGGCACTTGAGAATCATACACAACAAGTCCAACCTGCGGATAAAAAATTCATCACAGTTTCTTGTTAGGTTCTTGCCAGTACTCATGACAAAAAGAACTACACAATAACAAGGAGTCAATAGCAGCAAAGAAATATAAGGTCCAGATTTGCAAGACATGGGTCCTTCTTACCTTTGACCATTTGCTTAAAGGATCCAAATTAACACCCCTATTTATCAAAACATCAGCCAAATCCCTTCTGCGTGTCTGAGTGATAGCAGAAGAAAAATTTATACTATCAGCGGGGAACATGAATAAATCCACATTAAGATATAAACCCAAAATGACAGAAATGACATGCAACCTTCAATGTATTAGTCCTTAGACATATAGGGCGTGGCTTTTCAAAGGCTTCAATCAGTTCCATAAGTTCAACAACTGGAAACATCTGAGATAACAAAATACAAAGTTTTCTTACAAATTTTCATTACACAAGAATGAAACACAACTCCCTTTGTGTCCAGTCACATCAAGGTTAAAACGAACTCAAAGGGCAATAATAGCATTTGGGAAGAACTAAATGTTCAATATGCTAGCAGTAACCAACCTCCACTAGAGCACCCATTAGAAACTCGTTGTAGCCATAGTATGTGCAAATATCTTTCTTAAGCTGTTCAACATAATCTTTCCTGGTTGCCCCATCTTGCCTCAAAACCTTAAAATTTGAAAGAACACGAACAACTACAAAAACGAACATTTAAAAGAGTTACAACAACATAACATGTATTTAAATATTCGTTTAGAGCCTTCCAATATGAAAATCCTTCCTCCCAAAGCAACAATAGGAGAAGCAACTATATTGATGGATTAGAAAAAACGTGTATTACTTTTCCCAAACACGCACTTATAGCACAACCTGGACAGTATCCACAACAGTCAAAGAGAGTAAGCAGCATAGTAAAACTTACTCTCTTTAATCCTCCTTTGGAGATTGGAAAGATCAGGTGGACGCAAAGCCTCTTCTTCGAGTTCCTAACAGCCAAAATGAAAAAGAAACATTTTCAACCCATGTTCCATCATCCAATAATTTAAAAACAAAGAGTAGCCGGTTTAAACTGCCTTTGGGTTAAACACCTTGACTAAGCTTAATAGCAGCTCTTTACATAAGCTTGCTTACTTAAAAAGCACGACAAAGCAAACACATTAAACTTACATTGCATGAGAGGTAAGAAAAATAAAAATAAGCTACAATAGCTCTTCCTAAATCCAAAATAAGCCCTGACTTACAATTAGCTTACATAGCATTCTAAAAAAGAAAATACTCATTCTAAACTATTCACCTATTATTTAAGCAAGCAAAGAGGGTTCCAAAAATATGAAAAAAGAGAAACCTCTTGGGTCGGTAATCTGAACTCATCAGACTCTTGGTTGATATTGAGCTGCATTTCGGCTTCCGCGTCCTCTTCCTCTTTCGCCTTCTCTTCATCAATAGCTCTCGACTTCTCCTCGATGTCATAATCATCAGAATCAGAACCAGAACCTGAGTCCGAACCCGGGGCTTTCCCTGCCAAGAAAAGCAATATACAAACATCAGAAGAAAGCAACAGCAACAATCTCGAGAACTACACACGCGAGCATTCGAACCAGCACCTTCATCATCATCATCGCTTCCTTGGAGGAAATCGTCTGCTAACGGATCGTCCCCTCCAGAAGAGAGCTCCGACGCAGAATCTGAGTTGTCATCGCCGAGTTCGAGTTGCTGCGGTTGCTGCTGCGACGGCGTGTCTTCTTCGGATTCGGAGCTGGAATCGTGCTTGGGTTGGGCCTTCTTAGGGTTCTTCGGGGACTTGCGTGCCTTCGAAGGTTTCTTCCTCGCGGGAGCCATTGGAAAGTAGTGAACGAAGCAGTAAATGGGTAGTGTGGTTTGGGCGCAGAGTTTCTTCTTCTTCTACTTCGGATAAAAATAAAATTCGGCTAGGGTTTAGGGTTTACCAGCAGACATGCCACGACGACGTTTTATGCTTTTATTATCCCAAGTGAGACCAAGGGTTGGCCCCTTGGGCCTTGCTTCTTTACAGAATTATCAATAAATCAATAATTACTAATTTCGTGTCATTTTATATATTTTTTATAATTAAATAAGTTTTTGTTAATTCTAAAACTAGTTTATATTGAAATTCATACGTTCAAAATTTATTTATTATCATTCTATTTCCAAATTTTAATAAATATATAAATATTGATTCCAAATTTAACTTTATTACTTTTAATTAATAATATTTATGTATATTTATATATATATATATATAATCAAAATTAACATCCAACATTATTAATTAAAAAATAATGAAATAACTATTATAATCAAATTTACATATTGATTAAATATTAGATATAAAAAAATATTTAAAAAATTTGGAGGTATCAATGATAATGTGAACCAATTTTGAAGATACTAAAATTTTATTTAATTTGTTTAATTTGTTTATGTAATTACTTTTTTAAGGAGATTTCATAGTCAGGTTGAATATACTAGTGTACACACGTGCGCTATCACGTATCTATATATGCAATTTTTTAAATATGAATGATAATATCTTAGTATATTCAAAATAATATGTAATGCTATTAAGTTAATATATAAAATAAATTTATATTTATTAAAAATGAAGTGAAATGTTAAAAATAAAGTAAAATGAATAGAAAAATTAATTATTGATAAATAAAAAAAAAAGATAAATAGTTTTATAGAAAATAGTTAAAAATAATCATTAATTTAAAAAATTTAATAAATAAATATATTGTAAAGAATATAATTGGTATTATGAGATGTGGATAAAAAAAGGGAATTCTTTTTATATATCGTTATAGACGTAACTTTCACATTATTTCACTTTGAAAAAAATAATTTTCTCTTTTATATTAATTTAGTGTTTTAAGTAACTTGTAATAGCTTGTTATGTTAAAGATAAAAAGATATTCTGGTAGTAGCAGGTATCACGTTAGGTCAAAATATTCACGCTAAGCTTTTACTTTTAACTTATTAATTACTTTGAACATAAATCACTGTTACTTTAGTCAATTCTGACTAAAATTGTTTTTTTAGGGTGAGTTTTTTATATGCATAGAAAAACTACAACAGGAACCAAACTAAAAAAAACTTTAATTTGATAGATGTTAGTTTGATATATTTCGATAGATATACTTTAATTAACGAATGACAGGGAAAAAAAATTCAATGTTTTATTTTTCAGATTGATTCTGTGAACAACACGATTCTTTATAATTTATAATTATTTGTCAGTTATTTATTTGACATACGAAAATAAAAATACTTTGTCATGTGTATATTTATCAAGAAGGGTGATAGATAATTTAAGTTGAACAGTGATAGATCAACTCCGACTTGATTAAAAATCGATATCAGTTTTCAACTCAAGGACCTATCATTTAGTTGAAGATTATTAAATGGATTCTGAAATTATGTTTAAGTTCATTTAGTCTGAAATTTAGTTGAAAACAAGGAAATCGATGAAAATGCATTATCTCAATCACTTTAGTTCCTAAATTAATATGATCTACTTAATAATATTATCATTATATTCTTAACAATCTTACTCAATGTGACAAGATAGGTATTGTGTAAGATGCCTGTATAGCTTATAAGCTAATAACAATCATCAAAGTTGAACTTTCATTATTCAAAGCAAACTAACAAATCTTCATTCTTCAATGCATGACGAAAAGAATAAAAATTTGAGTACAAGTAGTATCATACAATGGACAAAACAAGTATGAATAATGCCCTCAAGCATTCAAACCAAAAATGCATTCCTATGCAAAACTTTGCAATACAAAAAACATGAAAAAAAATGGTAATTGACAATTAGAAATGGCTGTTCCCAGTGACTTGTAATGTCCCTTACCCGGTAACTATTCTTCAAGGTATTCATTCTCTCTAATACCAATCTCAAGAAAAGCTTGGGGCAGCCAGTTTCAGAAGTGCTTCTGGAACAGCTTCACTTAACTGCAAATGTTATTCAAACTATTTCTTTTCCCTGATAATGGTATCAAGACTAGTTTTTAGTTCACTCAAATCCAAGCTCTTGGAAGCCGCATTTGCCAGTTTCATTTCATACTCAGCCACTTCTCTTTTAACTCTATCAGTTGCCAGAATTTTCTCAGATATTTGTTCAAAACGTTTGTGGATGCTAACCAGGAGCCTATAAACCTGCAGCCCTGTTGGATCCTTCTTTGCTTCCCTGAAAGGATATAAAATAGAACAAAATTGCACATTACTTACCTTGGGTTTAAAAGCAAAATAACTAGTAGTATACTTTCTCTTCATCTCACTCTTTTGATTGCCTTGTATATTTCAATTTCATTTATTTTTTCTTGCCTGTGCATAATGATTAGTAGTATTTGTGTGGCAATAGAACTTCCATACCTAAAGACAATTTCATCTGCAACAGCATATGTTCGATGCAAGCGTTCTCGGATAGAATTACTCTCCAGTTGAATCTCCCGAGTATCTTTCAAGATACGCTCAATATCCGCGTCTTGTTTCCGGGTATTTTTTGTAATCTCCTTTATCCTGTCAGTATAGGATTTCCTGGATGCTGCTTTCTGCTGCTTCTCAATATCTGCAGAAAGTTTCAAATTTTCCTCCTCCCTAGAGAATGAGGGAGAGGAGAGAACATCTCAGAAGGTATATGCATTTTCTTAGGACTTTATGCATAAGAAACTAGAAGAAATATAACTTACAAGAAGTTTCTATATCTATCAGTAATGGGAAAAGATATGGAAGTTTCATTTAAGATATCTTGCATTTTCAATCTGTCTTTGCTTACTTTTATTAAGAAATTTATTTCAAAAGGAAAAATCAATGCACAATAAACTTCATATGTACCTCTTCACAATTTCAGATGAAATGAACTGCTCTTCCTGCTGCACTTCTCTTATCTTCTGAAGCATTTCTAGTGCATCTGGATTGTTTGAATACAGAGACTCCTCAAGACTTCTCTTTCTCTCCTCCGGGTGTTTTCTTGCAGCGTCCCTGAGACACATCGAAAACAAAGAAGTTAAAAATCATTCCACTGCCTTCACTCTCTTGAGAACCTGAAGAAAATTATTCTGTGCTCAAGAATTATCATTTTTGTCTTATCAAAGTAATACACCCCTTCCCCTTTATACAGGTCAAATTGAGCATTGAACTACTCTATGCTGTGCCTATGCTGCTGACCCAGAATTAAAGAAAACCTAATAAGAGATGGCATACTGAAATAAGTAATTTTAGAAAAAAACATATCAACAGTTTGACCTACCACTCAGATTCCAAAGTCAAAAGGTGATCCCTTTTAGCTTGTACTTGTTCATTCAACTGGTCAATGTAGAAGTCAACAGAATGTTGGTTATTAAATATCATTTCAGCTGCTTCCTTCATCAGTTCCAATTCTCGTTCAAGATGCTCTAGTACTGAAGTCTTTACAGTTACTTCATCAAAGAGTTCTTTCTCCTGAATTTGAAATTTATCAGTTTCAGTTCAAGTCTCATCTAGTCCAGCATCAAGCCTAAAGAAAAGAAACATATAAGCCATATACTTCAATTTTGTAAGACCTTTTATACACTTTAATTTCAATAATACCTCTTTGTTATACACGCCTTTATAGTTGGACATAGTAGATAAGGAAATAAGAAAAAGTACAAAAATCATATTTTCTCAGTTAGACATCAGCTTATCATGAGATAGTTTAGGAAACATACTTTTTGCTTCAAGACTGTCAAATTTCCACACTCAATATGAGCAGGATTCTCTTTATTTTCTATCGAACCTCCTCCATCATCAACTTGTCCTTCAGACAGTTCCTGTGCATTTAATACACAGTTGAATTCATCCTTGATAAAACCTTCCATCCTAGAGTTGGATTCATCTTTGTTCGCCTGATTGATAAAAACATCACCCTTGGTACTCTCTGTTCCATGTGTCTGGGTGTCCATCATAAGAGCATTTAATGTGCTTTCAACTATAAAGTAATCACCAATTATCTCTTCATTGTCTTCATTTTCAGTTGGGTCCTACAAAGAGCTTAGCTAGCTAGCTTTTCCTACAAAGAGCTTAGCTAGTTAGCTTTTCCTACAAAGAGCATAGTCTGTGTTTAGGTCTACTACATATATGGTTGGCTTGGCAACCATTTAACTTTTACACAACTACGAAATCCTCTACACCAAGATTTCTATTAACTTATGCATATCTTCTTCAGATGGATACAGGAAGAGCTACAAGCAGAACATATATTCTTTTTTTAAGTATTAACACAGTAACACTGAACACAAGAATCACAATGAGAAGAAAAGCAAGCAAAGACACCCACACTAACATCAACCATCATAGATACAATACAAACATTTTTCATTTAAAACATCATAAATCCCCAGTACCAAAAAGAGAAAATACAAAGACACAAACACAGCTACAAATATGGCAATGGTACACGAAATAATAACAACTGAAAATATAACGCTCCAAAGTCCACACAACCAAAACAAGAGCATGTAGTGGTGGGGGATTGTTCTACAAAACAGCACTCTTCGAACATCAATCGTATTAGCACACCATTTTAAGAATTATCATACCAAGAAGCCTCACTTTTTCACACTATACATAATCAGGTTAAGTTGGATAGCACACAAAATATGCTTATGCAGCTTACCATGCCTAGTTTAGTTCACAATTCACAGGCAGAACATCAATCGTATTAGCACACAATTTTAAGAATTATCATACCAAGAAGCCTCACTTTTTCACACTATACATAATCAGGTTAAGTTGGATAGCACACAAAATATGCTTCAGCAGCTTACCATGCCTAGTTTGGTTCACAATTCACAGACAGAACGTACCATTGCAACCCCATATTCCTTAATTGTATCAGAAATGCAAATCCACCAAAAGGCACATGAATGCCAATTGTCAAGAATTATAATTAACTGACAAACATCAACTTATAAGATAATAATATGATGACTCTTGTAAATAAATAAATTAATTCATCAAAAGATAACAGTGAATTGTTCAGCAAACTAGAATAAAAAGAATTAAAACAAAGAATGAAAAACGACATGAAGATTTGATCACTGCTGAATGATCTGCTATTCCCAGTCACTATTCCATTAAGCTGCAATAGTTATACACAGACAGAACACCGCACACCAGAATACTATTCACAAATGGAAAAATCTAACTAAAAAGTAATCATTTTTATTGGTTCCCATACATCCAAATACTGACCAAGAAGGGAAAATTGCAAAAATTGAGCATTGTGATAGTACCTGGGTGAAGCTGATATCTTGAACTGACCCAAGTTCTCAATCTCGAAGGTAATTTCGGAGGTGACAAAACTCCGGAGGATGTTAAAGTTTGAAGCTCTGAATTTGTAAGAATGGTGTCTGAGTGTCTCCTTGGAGAGTCTTCACTCTGTTTATCAGACACCAAACGTCGTCGTATCTCTCGTGCCATATCTGATAGATCAAAGGTTTTATTTTATTATAAAACAAAAAGATGAATTTTAGTATTCACACTATACAAATTAAGTTATTAGTTTATATAACTCCAATGAAATGAGTAGTTTGAAGATACAAGTTATATTTAAAATTTATGGTGAATAAAATGCATTATAATACAATATTTATTTTTTTAACTATTAATCAAATTTTAAAATACTCATCAAGTAAAATTAGACATCGATTATTTTCTTTTTGTAAAATAAACAACTTTTTATTTTATTCATCAAAATATATTATTCTACTAGATTATAGTAGTTAAAGTGTGCATAATAAGTATATATTTTGATTGAATTAATCAATTAGTTCATTGAATGTCAATTGATTCTTTCTTGATCTTGTAATATGACTATTAATTTCATGAATTTGTAATATTTGTAGATAGTTTATATTTATTATTGTCATGTTTTAAAATAACTCATCAAAAGGATTAATTATCATATTATAAATAATATCGGTAGAGGTTGAGAAAAATATATGTTCAAACATATAAGAGGTTGAGAAATTTTCTTAAATATATCTTCATTAAATAACTTTTATAGTCATTTTTCTTAATAAATAATTCTTGAATTAGATGATATTAAGGAATCAATTTTATTTATAATTTGTTATGTTTTTATCTTATTATAAGAAATAACGATGCATTTAATAAGAATTAAAGGTAATGTTAAAGACTACTCAATAAAAGTTTGTGAAATTTAGAAAATTTTGTATAATGTTGTCTGGAATGTGCTTTGTAATGCAAGATATACTAATTTAGACAGAAAATTGACAACTTACTTCTTTTTTTTACTTGCAATGCAATGGTAAGTGTATTAGATTTCATCTTAAAAGTAAAATTGACAACTTACTTATTTTTTTTACTCACAATGCAATGATAAGTGTATTAGATTTCATCTTACAAGGGTAATATGTAATAATCAACCTTATGATTTAATATCACTAACATTTTTATATTTCTAGAGTATGATATCAATATTTTTTTCTCAAACTTGAATAATAAAGCAATTCCTACCTCAGCTATTTTCTCATTAGTTAGTATTATCTTCGACTCTTAATATTCAATAAGTTTTTTTCTTTCATTTTTATTTTTCTAAATGTTTTGGATTTGTGGCAAGAATTCGTGTTAGAGTTGCTCCTCAACTATGCATATCACAAGTTTATTGATATTTTTGTTTTACAAATATGGTTATAAAATTAAAAAGAGAATCTCAATATCTCAATAAGATAAATAAAAAAGGAAAGGAAAGAAAGAACCAAAATATGTATCGGAAAAGACATGTAATACGAAAAATGAAAAATAGAAAGCTAAAAAAAGAGATAAAAAAAAGGAGTTGAGAAAAAATAAAATCCATGAAAAAAATGAGAAATAAACAAGAAATAAGTGCTGAAAAAAATTTATAATGATAAAGATATTTTTTTTATGATTGTGTAAATATTGTTGTTCTGTTCATGGAACAATATGAGAAAAAGCTTTTACAACAACACATCATTTGATTTTAATGTGGTTTTAATGAATAGTATTTGTACGAATTATAGTTTTGAAACAATAAAATGAACCTTTTTATTAAACTATTATGTTTCTCTTAAAGGAAGTATACTCATGATACTTAAGAATGAATAAAATGATATGATATATAAGAGATCAATAACTTTGATTTTTCTTTGTAATTTTATTATGTTTCCAATTAAGAGGTTGAATAAGAGAAAAAATATATATTCAAACTAGACAACAGAACACCTTTTATTTTTTTAACGTAAAATTCACTTTATTTAACGTTGCCTAAGAGAAAGATTCTTGAAGATAACATTTCCGTCAAAGGCTCAACGATTGCATTCACATTCTTTTGTCCTCATTTCTTTGTGAAACAATGGTTTTATGAAAAGCAAACCTGTGAGTGCACCTAATTAATGGAATGCTGAAAAATTGAAGGAAATGGGTATTTTAAATGTTCAGAATCTCCTCAAACCAAACGTTCTTCATTTTCTTATTATGCATATCATAATGGTTGAAAACACACCGAAAACTTTTGATATTGGTTAAAGGGCATGTATACTAGGACTACATAGAACACACCAACAACTTGTCATGAAAAGTTTGTGTCACACAAACCAAAATTTTCCCTTTATATATACCCATGATTGTTGGTTCGATGCAGTTGACTCAACACATCAAAACTCAGTTCCTAGACTTCATTGATCATGGAAATTGGGAGAGAGGATGAGATTGTGGACATGCCCATGTCACCCCCAATAGTTGATTCCATTATTAACAATGAATGTTGTCACCACAGAGAGTTCATGTCTCAGACATATCTGCAGAATAAGTACTCAGAGATTGATATAGACACTGAAGATTCCAATTTTGATCAAAATCGCCCCCTCCCCATATTTCTCAAGGTACTAGGAAACAATGCCTTTAAGTTGTAGGACAAAATGACACAGTAATTTTTTGAAAAGTGAATAGTGTATGCCTTTAAGTTTGTTGATTGTTATAGTAGTTACCTTAAAGCCAATACTTGGCACTGTTTTTCATTGAATGACAGTGCATAGAAATTAATCTCTGGTTTATTTTCTAGAGTAGTGTGTTGACTGTTTAGAGATTAAACCCCCAACTGATGTGTTAAAAAGTGTATTTAGGAGAATGTGCTACCTGCATTCCTCTTCTTTTGTTTTGTGTTTGTATTTGTCTTTTGTTGCAAATGGACGAACCAGTATTAGAATCAAGTAACAAGTATCATTGCTTGTGTTGGTAAGCCATAACTGCACTAGTCAAACTCATTGAAATTATTTACTCTTCCTTTCTCATGTGCAGTTTGAAGATGTGGAGTATAAGGTGAGAAATAGCCAAGCAGGCTCAGGTAACGTTGTGAAGTCAATGGTGTCAAAGGTAACCAAACACCTCACTGTGGAAGAAGATAGATACAAGAAAATTTTGAAGGGCATCACAGGAAGCATAGGCCCTGGTGAAATTCTTGCATTGATGGGTCCTTCTGGTAGTGGGAAGACAACCTTGTTGAGAGTTATAGGAGGAAGATTAGTTGAGAATGTAAAGGGAAAAGTAACTTACAATGATGTTCGTTTCAATCCAGCTCTCAAGAGGAGGTTAAGTGGTTATCATAATCATATATGTTACTTCAGAAATGGAATCCCTACATTCACACATCAATTGGAAGCATTAGATTAAGATCATTAAGTTCACAGTTAAGATACATATCTTAAGTTGAACTAATTGAGATAAAATATGAGTAATCTGATCTTCATTTAATGGTTCCAATTATCTGATTTGTGAATGCATGAACTCCCTGAATGTGTTACTTCAAGTTCTTGATACTTTCATAGAAGATGAATGTGTGCTAATATTTGTTATTTTCTTTTTCCCCTACCTGCTAGGATTGGGTTTGTGACACAAGAGGATGTGCTTTTCCCACAGTTAACAGTTGAAGAAACTTTAGTCTTCTCTGCACTTTTGAGGCTACCAGGCAGTATGAGCAAGCAGCAGAAGTATGCAAAAGTAGATACCACCATCAAGGAGCTAGGCCTAGAAAGGTGTGTTTTGCACCATATATATGCTTATGATAAAATTGGAGAGAGGTTACTTCAATTGAAAGACATAAATGTTTTCCCTATATAATCTCTTGCATAACCATAGATGTCGCCACACAAAAATAGCTGGAGGATATCTGAAAGGCATATCAGGAGGAGAAAGGAAGAGAACCTGCATAGGCTCTGAAATTCTTGTTGATCCTTCACTATTGCTACTTGATGAACCAACTTCTGGGCTTGATTCCTCCTCAGCAAACAAACTCCTTCTCACTCTTCAAGGACTTGCCAAGGTACGTATTACTAAATTTAATCATGTTCCATTATGCCAAAAATGTTCAAATGCAGATATAGAACCTAAATGCATGAATATATATGCCGAATGCCGAGAGTAACATCTGATTTACTTATAGGCTGGAAGGACCATAATCACAACAATACACCAGCCATCGAGTAGAATCTTTCACATGTTTGACAAACTACTTCTGATATCAGAAGGCTATCCTGTTTACTATGGAAAAGCTAAGGAAACAATGGAGTACTTCTCATCTTTGAGATTCACCCCTCAAATACCGATGAATCCTGCAGAGTTCTTGCTTGACTTGGCAACTGGAGAAGTGAATGACATAAGTGTTCCACCAGATATCTTTCAAAATCAAGAATCTTCTGACCCATCAAAAATTGTTATTGAAGTAGGATTTTCCTCAGACGTATGTTTATGTACACATTTTCATCCCTTACCAGCTTGCTATTAACTGTTTCTTCACTTTGTTAGTATTTACAGCGCACATACAAATCTCTACTTGAGCCAAAAGAAAAAGAACAGAACCATAGAGTAGCAAGCACACCAGAACGCCTTCAACTAGCAATTCAGGTTAAGATGGAGTGGACATGTAGTTGGTTGGACCAATTTATGATTCTCTCCAAGAGAACATACAAAGCAAGAAGAAAGGAATACTTTGATAAGCTAAGAATAGTTCAAGCACTTGGGATTGCACTCTTGTTGGGGCTCCTTTGGTGGAAATCTTCAATCAATACTGAAGCTGGACTCAGAGATCAGGTAATTTCCATGCCATTATTTATCTCATGTTGCAATATCAAGTTTCTAATCACAACTTATGTTGCAGGTTGGTTTAGCATTCTACATCTGTATATTCTGGACATCTTCATGCATTTTTGCAGCAGTCTATGTCTTTCCATTTGAAGAGTACTACTTGGTAAAAGAAAATAAAGCTGACATGTACAGATTAAGTGTATACTATGCATGTAGCACTCTATGTGACATGGTGGCCACCATTTTCTATCCTACTTTTTTCATGCTCATCTTGTACTTCATGGCTGGCTTTAACAGAGCTGTTGCTTCCTTCTTTTTGACACTATTAACCATTCTGTTAATAGCTATAACAAGTCAAGTAAGTTGTGCGTTAAAAGTACTCAATGGATGAGTTAGTGGTTCATCAATCATTCATTCATTACCATCCACAATTATGTCAACAGGGGGCAGGCGAAATGTTTGGAGCTGCAGTTATGAGTGTTAAAAGAGCAGGTGCTGCTGCTACTTTGTTACTAATGTTATTCCTTCTCACAGGTGGCTACTATGTCCAGGTATATGCAATCACTTTATTTTGGTATGAATGTTTTTCCCATAATAAGTAGCAACAATACTAATAAAAGGAGACAAAACTAGGACTCAAGTTCTGCAATTAATTTAGTCAGATATTTATCCTTATTTGAGTGATCGATCATTCACATTCATTTCCATTGTGCAGCACATACCAAAGTTCATGAGATGGTTGAAGTATTTATCCTTCATGTACTATGGTTTTAGGCTTCTTCTAAAAGTGCAGTATTCTGGAGACCAGTTATATGATTGTGGAAGCAAGGGAGGGTGCAGGACCCTGCAGAGTTCTCCAACATTTGACAGTGTAAACTTGAAGGGTGGATTGAAAGAAGTGTGGATTCTGCTAGCTATGGCATTAATCTTTCGGTTGTTGGCTTATTTGTGTCTTCGTGTAAGAATTGTTGGTAGAAAAAACTAATGTATGATGGAATTCATTGCTTGAAATATATGTTACAAACTTACCACCATAGAGAACAATGAATAATACAAAGTCACTCAATTACTGCTGTTTAGTTGGAAAAAAAAGAAGAAGAAAACTCTCAAACTTGTTTGCTAAACATAAAATGGAGCTTTCAATTTCTTGTTTGTTACAGTAAACAACTAATGGTCAAGTGAGTGTTGCACAAGCTGTTGTACAAAAGAATAAAAAACTCATTCATGAACAAAATATATATTCTTTTATACATACACACACTTTATACTATTATTTAATTTCGAGTAAATAAATCATTAAAAAATGATATTTCACTATTTACTAATACAATCAAACTTTTTATTGATAATAAATAGTATATTGTAATGAGGGTAAATTTACACGAGAAGATACGCCTCATATTTAGCATAAAATAAGAAAGTACTAGTTTCAAGGTTCAACATATATGTACATAAAGTTTTCAATTAAGTGTCCATTTAATTCCTTTTCACCGAATAATATTTCATTTATAAGTTTCATTATGAAATTTCATAACGAAAAAAAAAATTCAGATAAACTTATATTAAAAGTTATTAATATGAATTTAAAAACATAGACCTATCACCGATATCTTTTATGTTATAAAGGTTTATTGTATGTTTGATTGAATAAATAAAAGTGGAATAATTCTTTGATGTATTTAGTAAGAAAAAATATGAAGGAAAAATATAAACATATAATAACATAAATTTGTTAATAAGAATTTTAAGTGTTCAAAGAAAAAAACCAATTTATATCTTGATAATAAAAGTGGCTTTTCTTCGCAAGTCGAAACTATAAAAGAGTGATTTTTTTTTTCTCTTTCTTCTTGCTCTTTTTAAGTTATACCAAACAATAACAAAAATCGATAATTTTTTTTATCTTTTGTTTTCTTCCATTTTCTTTCATTCGAAACATATGACAGAAAAGTCAAAAGAGGATTTATTCTGATATTTGATGAACAATTATTCTTTCTATATCATTCTATTTTTTCTTGTTCTCGTTAAATCCACGCACCTTCCTATTTTCTCACACAAAAACAAAAAAAAAAAACACTAAAAAAACATGAAGCCACTCATTCATCATACCTCTCTGTTAGTCAAAACTCTTTGAGTTGCTTTCTCTCTCTTCTGTCAGTTCATAACTGGCAAACACTGTCACCTCTGCTACATCATCATCCATCCATGGAACTTGTTCCATACTCTGAACCCTCCTCCACCTCCCCGGCATGGCAGGACATGTTCCGATCCGCCTCCTCCCGCCACCCCTCCTCCGCCCCAGCTCCCCACGCGCCGCCCGAGACACCCCACGCGCCCTCTCCCTCCTCACACGCGCCGTCCAATCCGTCATCCGGCGGTGACCCAGATGGAAAAAACACATTTTCCGGCGATGCCCAGGTGCGGCTGGCCCTTTACATAGCCATGGCCCATGCGGGTCTCGCATTCGCCATTTTTATTCTCTACACGTTCTCCAAGCTTCTAGAAGAGTATTTGAGACCTCTGCAATGGGCCGTGCTGTGTTCTATTCCCCTCAGGGGCATTCAGCAGACCCTCGTAGCATTTTGGTCCGAACCACTCCAATTGGGTCTCACAGAAACCGTTCTAGCTGTTCCTGTTGCTGTTTTCAGGGTTTTTGTTGGCACACTCGTTGAGATTCGTGAAGCTTCTTTCAGAGTCGTTTTGAGGACGCCAAAGCCCCAGCAGAACCTCCCCTCTAGGAAGCGTAGTGGGTTCTCGAAGCTGCTTCGTTTGCTTGTGTCTTTCGGGATTTTCATCATTGCTTATGAGAAGCTTGGAGGGTTTGGGGCTTTGTCACTTCTTATTCTGGGATTTTTGTTTAGTTCAAACAATGTGGATTCCACTATGCACACTTTGTCCTCTTTTAGGAGCCTTAGTTTCAGGCGTAGTGCAATTAGTGCCTTTTTCACCAGAGGGATACTGAGGAGGTTGAAGATTATTGTGGCGGTTGGACTCATTGTTGGCATGATTGTGGGGTTTTTGAGTGGGGTGATTTTCTTCTCTTACAAGATTGGTGTTGAAGGGAAAGACGCAGTGATATCATTGAAATTGCATGTGGAGGAGAGCAATTATGCTGAGAAGATTGGTGTGAAGAAGTGGATGGATGAGAATGATGTTGCTGGGATGGTGGATAGTTACACTACAAAGGTATATGAGACTGTTTCTGATCAGATAGATGGGTTGGCCGTGCAGTACAACATGACTGAATTTGTCTCTGGCATTAAGCATTTTGTGATATCTAATCAGGGAAACTCCTCAGTGCCATCCAAAGCCCTTATGACTCCCTCACCGTACGCTGAGAAGTTCCTGAGCTTGAAAACCAGGGTTAGGAACCGCGAATGGGGCCATATTTATGCAGAGGTTGATTCAATTTTTCGGGAGCTTGTGATCACCCGTGAGGATTTGGTTGAAAAGGCAAAAGGGTTTGCCTTCAAAGGAATTGATGTGTCTCGGCAAATTTTCGCTAGTAGTAGAACCGTGCTTGGCAGCAGTTCAAAGTTTATGTTTTCCATAGCCAATTCTATAATCTCTGGAGCTGCTGAGGTTATCAATTTTGTGTCTCAGTCAATGGTGTTCATTTGGGTTTTGTATTACCTCATCACATCAGAGAGTGGTGGAGTGACAGAACAAGTGATGTACATGCTTCCCATTTCAAATGCTGCTAGGGTCAGATGTGTTGAGGTTTTGGATAAAGCTATTTCAGGAGTGCTTTTGTCCACTGCTGAGATTGCATTTTTTCAAGGGTGTCTTACTTGGCTTTTGTTTAGGTTGAACAAAATACATTTCTTGTACATGTCCACCGTGCTTGCATTCATAAGTCCTCTCCTTCCAATATTTCCATCTTGGCTTGCAACAATTCCAGCAGCCTTGCAATTGGTGTTGGAAGGCAGATACATAATGGCCATTGTGTTGTCTGTTATTCACCTTTTTCTCATGGACTATGGAGCATCAGAGATTCTATTAGACGTGCCTGGGAATAGTGCATACCTCACTGGGCTAAGCATAATTGGTGGAATGACATTGTTTCCATCTGCTCTGGAGGTAATTATTTTTTTACCCTCCTTGATTTAGTCTTCTGATGATTATTGAAGCATCAGTCTCTCACTGGTGATGCTTCATGTTTAGCTGAATTTCAATTCTTCCATGCTTGTTTCTGCATATAACAAAATTGCTCTTTAGTTTTAGTTTTTATGTTAACTTGTTTCTTTTGGACATTGTTGGTTTAGAATAGAAAACTGGTTTACCTGCATAACTTGATTCAAATTCTAGTTTTAAGCTTCAAAATGTGGCTATTAAGTTGATTTGATCTTCTCCAAACTAAACTTATATTTGCCACTCTTGAAAATAACGTGCCAATGCACATCCATCTATTGAACTGTTCAATGAACAACAATTGGTATAAAGCTTCTTGATTCTTCTGGGTTATGTTTTTCTCTTTCAAGTATTATCTTTCTTTGTTAGGGGTCAGAATCCAGAGAAGAATTCGTGCCATTAGATGAAAATTAGATTGTTCAAATCTTATATCAGCATTTTAAGTTTGATTTACAAAGATAAAATATGAATCTTCCAATATTCATTCAACAGTTTCAAATGGTCAATACCCAACTGTAAGGAATCTTGATCCTTGGCATCATCAGACTTGAATTTTCCTGCTGAGTCTTTACTTTCAATGTTTGTTTCATTTCTTATCATGTTTGGTTCAGTCTATAAGGTACTTTGGTTAGATAAATTTCTCTTACGGTATCACATCAAATCATTACATTGACGAAAGGGTGGTTTATCTGGTTCTGCAGGGAGCTATCATGGGGCCATTAATTACTACAGTTATGATTGCAGTGAAAGATTTGTATGCTGAATTTGTGTTGCAAGAACCTAAGGACAATCCCAAGCAGAAAGCCAGCTAGCTAAGCTTCTTCTTCTACCTATTGTCCATAAAATTATTTATTTGCAGATGAAGTTTGGTGTAGCTGCATGATCTTCTTTGCCATTGTTGATGGAGTTTGCATTTAGATTTTTGAGTTGCTCATAGTCACCCTACACAATCTCATTTTTATCTGTATCATTAGGTTATTATAATTGAAAAAAATAGGATCATTTTATTAGTTCCAGGGGTCATCAAATATTTTCACTTGGTGGCAGTGTTTGTAAAAATTGTACACAATTTGTATTTGTATCTGTATCTGTATTTTATTCCTGAAACATTTTTTCTTATTCTTTGTACCGAAAGAAATGAAACTCATGCTGGCTTTTCAGAAATATCAGTGGATTTAATCATGAAGACGAGTTTCATTCACTAGCATCATTATGTGTATCTGTTACACGAGAAGAATAGTAGTAACAGGGTTTTAATTTTTAAACTGAAATTTTCAATTATCTAATCTCCATAGGAGAAGAATTCACAAGACTTTGTTATATTAAAATAATTAAGAATATTATGGTAAAATAATAATTAATAAATTATAGAATTCTACTGAGTAATATGAGTAGCGTTTGATGAATATGTTCTTAAACAAATGGAAGCACACGAATTCTATATTATTTATGCGATGCCTTTTAAAATAGAATATATAGAAAACATAGGGGAAAAAAGTGAAACACAAAAAAAAAAAACCGTAATAAAAAAGAAGACATGGGCTTTTTATCCAGGCCCGTGTAACATATTTATTACTTATTTTATTTTTCATGCTTTGGTAAAGTGTTCAGAAGATGAAGAACCCTAATCTAACATTTCTTGTCATCTTCTCTCGACATAATCGCGATCTCACTTGGTTCTTAGCGCAATCTTTATTGTCGTATTCTTCGTCGTTGCACCGTCATCAAGCCAGGTAACTATGATTCCCTACGTGCTATTTTTTTTTCTTAATTTTCAACAGAAAATTTGACCCGTTAGATTAGAAGAGTCTGAGCCGTCAACTTTGTTTATTTGACCTGAGCCAGTCCATTGTTTCTAGAAATCCTGAAAATCGAATTGCGCATGCTCTTAATGAAATTGAACCGTCTGTTTATTCACAAAGAAAATTTCGGTTGGATGTTTGAGTTGTCGGTATAATTCAGTTTCAAGATGAATTTTTTATTCATTTTTCCATGGTTTCTTGAGTCCATATGGAATTGACGAATTATTTTTTAATTAGTTTGTATTTATATTGTAAATGATTTTTTTATTGATTATGAAAATATAGATAGGTATATTTGAGTTGTTTATGTAATCGAGTAGCAAGATGAAATTTTTATTCTATAACGATAGCTTTTGAGTCTCGTATAAAACTGAGAAATTACAATTTTATTTTTTCATTAAGTCTAAATTTGAATTGGTCGTGGACCGTTATTCAAATATAGGATCCACCTTGATTCATCTTCTTTTTCTAAAGGAGGTGAAGTCAATTTTGCAGTGAAGTCTGACATTACTTCACCTTTGATCACTCTGCAAGGCTCGTATTCGATATTTATACTAAGATAATTCAATTAACCATTTCACCATTTGACCTAATACGTTTGGTTTCCATCCCAGGCATCCCATGGTATTAATAATCTTTCATTAGACCACATGATCTTTCCTGTATTTTTTTCTTTACATTGGTACAAATTTTAAACTTTTTCTTATCATCTCCATGTCCTATAATAAGTATCTCAACATTTTCAAAGAGAATTTTCGATCATCTTCATAATCATCTTTCACATTATCATCTTCGTGTAATCATCTTTCATATTATATTATCGACTGCTCAAAATTAAAAGTATTGGCATTATTATTTTCAAAACATTATTAAATTTATTCAAGTTTATAAAAGAAAATATATTAATAATCAAAGACGTGAAAACAAAATTAAGACACAAATGATAGCAGACATGATTAAGGTAAGAGAAAGTGTGAGCATATATAGTCATAAACCCTAACGCAGTATTCTTTTGAGTGGTTGGAAGTGTGTGAAGTAATTTGGGATAGTGAATTCAGTTGTGTGACCGCGTTTCTTTTGTGCGATTTGAAGCAATGTGAGAGAGCGAATTTGAGGATGGATGGTTTAATTTATTCCTGCAAAAGTGAGGTGATACTCGTATTATGTGAGGGACATTATGAAAATATCCTTCTGTTTTCTTGTTTCTCATACAAAAAAATATGTCATGAGTGTAAGAATTCATAATCGTGTGTGATTGTTGAGTGCATCCATGGAGGGGAGGGGAAGTATATGAGGTGCTTCGGTGTGGTGGAGAGGAAGAGGATGGAGGTGGTGGGTTGTGGTGGCGAACTTAGGTGAAGGAGGTGGTGGTATGTGGCGGGAATGAAGTCCCATAGTGTTAGGATATGCACACTGGTCAGTGCAAGTGTGTGTATGTTGTATTTTTTTTTTGACTTTTATTTAAAATTTAGTTGTATAATATTTTTAAAAATTAATTGTATAAATTTTTTTTAAATTAATTGTATAATTTTTTTTACATTCATAAAAATTTAAATTTTTTTACATTCACAAAAATTTAAATTTTTTTACATTCATAAAAATTTAAATTTTTTTACATTCATAAAAATTTAATTTTTTTTATTTTAAAATTTCATATAATTTTAATACTTTTTATAATTCAAATTAATTATTTTAATTTTTTTAAGAACATCAATTAAAAAAATCAATCTCTTTTTACACAAGAGTTTTATGGTAACTTAATATTTATATCTATTTTAACAATTAATTTTATCTATTACATCAATCAAATTTCTTACTAATTTTTATAAAACTTATCTTCAAATTCACTCACTTTACTCTTTAAGTTCACTCAAAAAAGCACAAAAATTTATTTACCCAAATTTACACAGATTCATTTTCAAACTCTCCACCATATCCATTCCTCAAAGGAACACATCCTAAAGGTGTGTTTGTTTAGTAGGATGGATTTGTGATAAAGTGTGAAGATGAATTTATGTAAATTTGAGTGAATAAATATGTTTTTTTAGTTGGATTTAGAGGGTAAAATGAGTGAATTTGAAGATGATTTTTGTGAAAATTAGTGGTACACATTCTTAGGGTGTGTTTGTTTAGTAGGATGGATTTGTGAGAAAGTGTGAAGATGAATTTATGTAAATTTGAGTGAATAAATATGTTTTTTTAGTTGGATTTAGAGGGTAAAATTAGTGAATTTGAAGATGATTTTTGTGAAAGTTAGTGGTAATGTGATAGATTAAAAAAAACTTGTAATAGATAGAATATGAAGATTAGTAAAATACCCTTGATAATAAAAATGTATGAAATAATTTTTTGATTAGTCAAAAACATTAAATTTTAAAAATATTATTTAATAAATTTTAATAAAAACATAAATTACATTAAATTATTATTATTATTTTTATAATAATTACTATTATTTGAAATATTATTATTATTAATTATTATATATTATTTTTATAATTTATTGTTATATTTAATTACTATATATTATTTATTTCTATTATTTGATTATATATATATATATATATATTTTTATATATTAATATTATATATATTTAATTATATATATATATATATATATATATATATATATATATTATTACACACACATTACACAATATTGGTTATGTAATCGGTGTCGCTTTTCACACTATATCAGCACCAATTATGTAACCAATGACATACACACATCACCACGGTTATGTAACCAGTACATAATCCCTCGTAACATCGCTCTCACTCACACACCATCCAATATTCTCACCCAATACTAGTTTTACACCAACTACAAGGTTAATTTGGTAAGTTTAACTATAATACTCTCAAATCATGACATACAAGCAAAGATGAAATATGGAAGGAATTTTGCAGTTCCTGCAAATAAATGTACATCTGTTCAAAAAAAATAATTGCGTTTTCACAAATCCATACGTGCAAATATACACAAAAGAATAAAGCTTTGGGTAAAAGAAAATGATTATATGAAAATATTATATTTGTAACCTTGCAAATTTATAATATAATATACAATGTATTGGAGTTACATTATTTTATTGTTTAAATATATATAAACGTTATATTAATAAATCATATATAGGGTTAAAGTTAAAATTGTCAGGTAACTAATTCTTTTTATAATTACTAGTGAACACATAGGCGCGACAGCGTCGCCTGTATATTCGCATTTTTTAATTTTTAAGAAATTTAAGATCAATAATAAATATATAATTTTTAAAATAGTTATTAAATATAAAATTAAAAAAAAAGATATGTAAAAATAATTAAATAATAATTTAAGACAAAAGAGATTTGTAGAAAAATGATTAAAAATAAATTATTTATAAAATAATTAAGGGTAAAACGGGTATTATGAAATGTAGACACAAAAAAAAGAATCTCCTTTATTGTTATAGATGAATGATAATATTAATTTATTAACAAAATAATGAAATGGTTACAATAATTATAAAATGAATTTTCAGTCATTATATATTAAGAAATAAAATAATTATAATAATTCAGAAATATTGATGTTGAAATCTTTATATAAATAAATTATATATTATGATTAATGATGCGAATACGTATGATCCTTTCGCCTTTGCAGCAGTTTTTTGGGTCAACACATGACAAAATAAAGATGCGAATAATAATTTAGTAATGTTTCGTAGATCAGGTACTCTGTCCTCAATTTTTTGTTCACCCCAAATGCACCTTTCGTCCTTCAAGGACAAATTAAAATTACTTTCTATATGCCTATTAAAGTTGCTTTTTGTATGCTTCCAATAATTTAAGTTGGTAAATAGATAATACTCTTTTTCCTTAGAAAAATAATATGTAATATAGACGTCATAAAATATTGTAAAATATATTTATAATTTTTTTACTACATGTCTTATAACCAACTTAATTATACTACATACTACACTTTCTACACTAGTACGAAAAAGAGTATTAGTTATTTATAATTAAGAAAAAAATTAATTATTAGTTACTAATCTTCAAGCGACAAAAAAATTAAGAAAGTGATTCACTTGTAGAAGTGTCGGAGGCATATAGAATGTAATTCCAATTTGTCCTTGAAGGATAAGAGATACATTTGGGACGGATAAAAAGGTGAGGGTAGATGTATCGGTTCTGGTTACTTATTGAATTATTCATAACATTAATTTGTTATGTATTTCCAGAAAAAATTGCTACAATGTTAGCGATGAAAGAAGCCTATTGGGAACAATTATTTATGGTGAAATTATAAAATTTTGTTTTTCATACATAGAAAAGTGAGACAAATACCGAAAATGTAATATGAAATAAAATCCAATATTTATATATACACATTTTTTTTTGTTTTATTTTTATTTTTAATAGAGTACTCGTAAATTATTTTTGTAATGGCTAATTATGATAAATAAGTTTCATCATGGCCAATAGCAATAATTCAAGAACATCATATCTTAAAAAAAATTACTCATTTAAATTTTTAAGGTATAACCTCCAACTACAAATTAATTTAATTTTTTTTTAATTTTTTAATCAATGAACAAGGTACATTTGAGATGTTAAGTGTTGAGTTTTTCTAAACTATTAGGATAAAAAAGAATAGAGAAAGAAAGATAAAGGAACAAACAAGTTTATACTAGAGCCCTAAAGCCCTTGTCAAGTAAGTGTCCAATGACCTCAGTGTGGTGCCTGGTGCTATTACCTTTAGAACTCACTGACCATATTCCAACTAGCATAGTTAGGACTGACCAAAATGAATTGAATTGCACTGCACTGTTAAAAACTGCATTAAACTAGAAAATAGTTCATTTAAACTGAATTGAACTGAAAAATAGTTCAAATGAATTGAATTGGACTGTTTTTTATTTTAAGAAATTGAATTGAACTGAACTAAACTAAACTGCATTATAATATGAACTGAATTGAACTGTTATAAACTGAACTATTTTTCAAAATGTACTATTTTTGAACTGAATTGCACTATTTTTGAACTCAATACACTACTTTTGAATTAAATTGCACTAATTTTGTACCGAACTGCATTATTTTTTATCCGAACTGTACTATTTTGAATTGAATTGTACTAATTTTGTACTAAAATACACTATTTTTTACCTGAATTAAATCGGAAACTAAATAAAAAAATATGACTTAAATTTATATTTTTACATTTTTTCTTAAAAACATAATATATTTACAATTTTGTTTCTAAATATATCATATTTATATATTTGTAAGTGTATTATTAATTTTGTATAAATAAAAATTAATTTTATTATATTTACTTTGTAAATAAATTTGAATTCTCACTAATAGTGGTAGTTATTTTATAAACATCCTTTTAAAAATATATTACTATTACTTATTATTATTGTTGTTGAATTCTAGGGGTGGCAATTAGGGTTTGGCCCGTCAGGCCGACCCGCAGGCTAGCAAAAAAAATGAGGGACGAGCTAGGGTAGTGAGCTCGCAGCCTGTGCGGGTCGCAGGCCGGCCCGCAAGCCCATATAATTTTATTTTTTTTAAAAAATTTGCACTTGTGTATATTAATTACTTTTTTATGGACTCTTGCATTAGCGTTTCAAATTCTTATATAGCTGAAAAAGACAAGTATTATGTGTTTTTTAATGTGCTAAAATTTAAAGAATACATTGTGTATGTCATAATATGAATATGATGAAAATGTTGAATTATCAATTTATATCCAATTCCCCAAAGTCTTTACTTAATTTTGTGAACTTCTTAAAGTTTTTCAATTTTTAAACATTGAAAATTTTATCATAAAAATAAAAATAAAAATTAAAAAAAAGCGGACCATCTCGTGGGCCTGCGGACTGAGGAATATGCGGGACGGGCCAGTGTTTGCAGTCCGCATAAAGTGTGTGGGGTGAGTCAGCCCGCGTTGTGTGGGCCTTATGCGGGCCGACCCGGCCCACATTACCACCCTTACTGAATTCATTATTTATAGTTAGAGTATACTCATATTTATATTCTTCTATAATTATTCTATTCATTGACAACTTAATTAATAGTTTAAAATATCAACACAATAAATTAAATATACGTTAAATAATGTATTAACCAAAATCAATTTGTGAAAGAATATTACTATTTTCAAATATCAATTTCTTTAAGAAAAAGTATTATTCTTACAAAATATGAAAATTAAAATTTAATAATATTAAACTAGAAAAAAGAAAAATCCATGTATACCAAACCTAATTCTAAATTGATGGAAAAGAACCAAATAGCTAAATTCGGGTGGTAAATAATTCATTGTAATTGAGATGGTGGTTTAGTTAGGTATATAAAAAATAAATTTGGATAATATGGTAAAAAGAAAAATATTCAGTTTATGCTAAAACAAGTGTTACAAGACTACTGGGCTGTGATGGGTAATAGGAATCAGTTCCGCTTACAACACTAGAAAAAAAGTGCAGTTATGTGAGTAGATAACTGTTATGGGTTCAGTTTTTCAAAACTTAAACTAATAAATATTATAGTTCAATTTTTCTATTTCAGTTAGTTTTAGTTTAATATAATTAAATTAACTATAGTTCAATGTAGTTAGGTTATTTTTGCCCAACCCCAAGCGTCGTCGATACCCTTTTAGCGCCTAATGCCACACCAAAATTCAATTAGAATTAGTAATTTGGTTTGTGCATTTGGCTTATGTGTCAATTTTACTGCTTTTCTAACTTGTAATTGATTACCAAAACAATGTATAAAATGTTCCCTCATAAGCCAATTACTCAATCTCAATTGTTAACTCTCAACCATCCCAAATACAACCATACAAGCAATAACTACGAACATTATATCACAGAACTTCACACGTTAAGCTCAAACACCACTCAAATGTCAAACTCAATCATGTAATACAATTTTCTCATTCATTCAATCATCTAACCAAATAAATCAATCAAAGGTCACATACCAAATTTAAGGTAAAAAACACAATGTACCAACCATCCATCTAGACAAATAAAAAAAAGGGTTAAGTATGTTTTTAGTCTCTAAACTTTGACCCAAAATTGAAATTCGTCCCTGGTTGAAACTTTGATGAATTTTGGTCTCTAAACTTTAAAAATGAATGAATATAGTCCTTTTAACCCAATTTTGTTAATTTCTTTTTAGGTTTCGAACGCATTTCTTAGTAAATATTGAGCCGAGAATGTGTCAAACAGCATAAACAACTCTAATATTAACATGAAACACATTCCATATGTTGAAAAAAGTCAATCTAATTGGGTTAAAAAGACTATATTCATTCATTTTTAAAGTTTAGGGACCGAAATTTATCAAAGTTTTGACTAGGGACGAATCTCAATTTTTGGCCAAAGTTCAGGGACTAAAAACATACTTTAACCCTAAAAAAAATTGTAAGAATTAAGATTAGATTTCCTTAGGTTGGTTAAACAATCATTTAACTCACATTTGCTTTTTAGAGTTTCATTTATCACAAGTTGACCAAACTAGACAAATAAAACCCCTATTAGAAATCTATCTAAACATATTACCATAATCACAAAGCAACAAAGATTTATTTTGAGCACCTTCGAATCACATGCATTGCATTACTTCCCACATGCAAACTCAAAGAACAAAACAACCTTAAAAGGGGTAAAAAGTGAATTTACTTTGTTCTTTACTCTGATCGGATGAATATATAGACCTCTCAATCGTGAATCTATAAATGGTCTTTAATTATCAAACAAATGAGAGATGAGTTTAAAAGGTTAAAGAGAAGATAAATGAAATTTTAATATATTTATAATTAAGATTTTTATGAATAAAATAATTGAGTGTCATTATTAAAATTACTATTCCTCTTAAACTATTTTTTATGTCCTTAAATTTACTTTTCTTCTTATTCTCCTTTTTCTAAAGAAAAAAATTGTCAAATTTGTTTTCATAAATACAATAATATATTATTACTATTGATAAAATCGAGTGCTATAAAATAATAATAATTCAAGGTCTAAAAAATAATTTAAATTCAGATTCATTAAGATTATAATAATTTAAAATCCAAATTATCCCAAGAAAATAGGTTCTTCAATTTGCCAAAGAGAATCCATATTCAAGTTTCAAACTCAATTTAAACCAAAATTAACTAAATGCAAGTAAGAGTGTTTAAGAGAATTTCTTGCTTTAAATGTTAGATTTAGTGGATGAAACTTTTTTGTAGGCAATGGTGTGTGCTTGTTTTACGTTGAAAATGTGAAGATGGATGGATGAATTGCTTTTGGTTATTGTGAAATCGTGAAAGGGAAAACCTTGAAAATGAAGAAATGAAAATTGGAAGAGAAACCAAAAAAGTTTGAAAATTAGGTTAAGACAGAATTGTGATGTTGATGAAAAATATGAACAAAGCCAAAAGAGGGTGAAGAAGAAGATGGAAGATGCAATTTCTCCAAAATTGCTTCAAGATCATGTAAGCATTTTTTTTTTCTTTTCTGTTAAAGAATTTGATTTGTAAACATTGTTAATTAATAGATCATTAATTTGTACAAATTTCTAACATGATGTCTCTTGAAAATTGCATTATAAGTTAGTGCTAAGATTAAAATTGTCTAACTTTTAAATGCATAAGAATAAATTTACAGTCAAAATTATTGGAATTGAAATTATTCTCACATGGAAAAACTGAAAATGGTTGGAAAAGAAATAAAGGGTATTTCATCATTCTCAATACATAATGTTGGTGTTCATTATATAATTGAATTATTTAAAAATAAATAAATTAAATTGTTATTTTAATTTTTAGAAACTGAATTACTTTTTTAAAAATAAATTATGAGTTATGATATTAAAAAATGTATGTTAAAATAAATTTTTTATTGATAATAATTTAAACAATTTATAAACTTCTGACCATTTATAGGTGTTCAATTTGATTAAATTCACTTAAACTACAATCATTATTCAAACAAGTCAGAAACTTCTAGTCATTTATAAGTGTTCATTTTTATTAAATTCACTAAAATTACACTCATTATTTAAACAAATATTGAATTAAGTTTTATCAAATTACTTTTATAATTTAAATCAAATTTTATAGTAGCTGAGTAGAATCGTGCATTTTATTCACTCCTAATAATAATAATAATATTTTATTTATGAACTATATGTATTTTCAGGAGTGACACTTATGTTTGAATATTGTAAAATCAAACCCTTCCTAGAATAAAGATTAACAAAATAAAAGATCAAAAACAAATTTTACTCAAGAAGAAAGAAAGTTTGCTGGATAGTAAAACTGAAAAGAAAAGATAAATAATGAATTTAGTTTTTCTCCACAACAAAAAAATATATTTGTATATTAACAACTAAAGTTTTTAAGGAACCAAAATACACTTATCTTAACAACTAATAACATTTTAAATTATTCAATCAATCTTTTCATACACTTCCACTCTAAATTAACGTTAGTACACATACACTAATATTAATTAATGTTTTTTATGAAAAAAAAAAACAACTTTTCGTTGAACAAAAAAAGATATTGCTGCCACAATATCCAATTTTCCATTGAAAGTTATTGTTTTTCTTTGCAAGAAATATGAATAATTAATATTTCATGTCCCCACATGCCAAATAGGGTCAAATTGAAGTCAAATAAGTTAGAAAGAAGGTTAAAGTATTTTTTTTATTTGTTAATTATAGGTTGTTCTTTTCCTCTACATATCCACCTAATAAGCAACATGTTGCCAATTTTTATTGGTCATTCAAAGTTTCAATTCTAGTTCTTCAAGTAACATATCTACCCAACTTCTTTCAATTCCCTTTCACACACTTTCTTTTCAAGTCACCAACCTAATTTAAATTACAATATTTTCAACTCCTAAAAAAATTTAAGCATTTTATGTTGTGTTTATGAAATTCATTGCCACTAAATTTATTTTCTATTTGTGATGTTACATGTGTTAATAAACCACTTATTAATTAACAATTAACAATAATTAAACAATAACCAATAGTTGAGTGTACATGGCTCCTACCCATCAATTTCTTGGCCTCCATTGAAGCTCTTTGGAGTCAAGAATAAAAATATGTATAATTGTAGTACAAAAGAAAATGATGTATGAGCTAAAGTTTTTATCTTTTTATTTTTTGGCTCAACATTGTATTTATTTTCCCTTTTATTTTAATGCCCATTTGCAATAATTGCCCAAAAATATGATCAAACTTTGCCATCATTTCGGATAGGCCTTCTTTCTATCACATTAATAAGATGATGTTGACTTCCATTAACTAGCTTCATCCAAGAAGTTTACTTTGTTGGCTTTTAGTAATAGTTTTTCAAGTTCTTCACAAATAAGATTCAACCTTGCTTATGTTCAACTCATTATAACGAGAAAAAAAATGATAAATTATAAGTTTGATTACTTTTTGTTTTCACTTTCAATCACAAGAACTATAACAATAACCTTTTTTTTTTTTACTTTATTTTATGTACAAATATAAAAAAAAAGGCTAAGTTAACGTGACAAATTTGTAATTAAAATTGAAGAACAGAAGTAAACAAACATATCCTTGTATTCAGGTGGCCAAACATCTCTTTTGACAAAAGAATGTTACATTGTCTCTCATTAATTGAAAGTTTTAGTAAATATTCTCACAGCTCTACATGGAACAGCGCCATATGCAGTATAATCGATCATATTACAAATTACAACTTGAAAAATGGATTTTAAAAAGAATTTTTATGGTTTTTAGTATTAAAAATTAGTTAACTCGATCTAACTTATTTTTTGTGAACTAAAAATTTTGTAGTCTAATTTGATCTATTATGGATCAATGAGTTAAGTAAATTGATTTACTTCAAAATTATTGTTAATGAATTATAAATTAACTTGATTGAGTCAAACTTCTTTAACTCGTGTATTAAGTAAATTAAATTTAATTTGACCACATTTAAAAAAATTACATTTTTCTAATTCAATCGAACTCTGACTTAAATATGTGATGAACAAGATTAATTCACCACAAGTCATTTTAACATATTTGTTAAAAGAACACCACCAACATGCTTATTCATGCCGAAATAATTATCTGTGTTCACTCATGATTAGCACAATTAGGTGAAAATGTTACATGACCCACAGTGCAAAGTTAAGCAAAATGAAACTATCTGCATCATTAGACACAACCTTGATCCAAATAATGATGTAAGCAAAGCAACCAAGTCATTATCTTCACCTCTAAAAATATCAGAACAGGTTAACAAAACCAGTGCTCCCAATTGAAAATTGTGGCCAAGATGCAAAATTGTGAGTGATTCCTACACCCAAGTAGGGCCACAATCCTCTTAACACTGACACAAATTGCTGGTTGGATTAGGTGGGCAACCATTTACCACACCACACAATATCAGAATCACTTGTCCCCGCCAGAATTCAAATAAAATTTTCTTGGCTTGTTTTTAGTTATATCATATATAACATAAACAATGCATTTATGAAGGCCACGTTATGAACAAACAAACATTACCCCCTTGGAGTCCTACGTAAGTATGAATGTATCAGATACTCACTTTAAGTCTTATCCACTTGAATTCAAAGAGAGAAAAACTAATAAACTTTACTTTAATTCCAAAATAATAAGAGGGGTGAGAGAAAGAAAGAAAAAAAAAATATATCTTTGCGTTTGTCTTAATTTTCTCAAAGGAAGAGAGAGAAATGAGGAAAGTTCTGAAAAATTGAACTCCAATTGCTTTCTCAGCAACTCTTACTTCATAGAAAATATAGCTATAGGAGAAGTTGGCCAACGGTTAACTTCCCTCCAAACCTTGAGAGTCTCTTGTAATCAAAGCAAAGTTCAGTAGTCGATTCTTGGTCACCTTCTGAGACTCAAACTTCACCTTCCTGACATACCCTTCATACCAATCTTTCCTTTCTGTTTCCTACCTTCCTTCTATATACACTTAATCTCCAACTTCTTCTCACTCACTATACACTTTTTCACCCTCTGAGATTTTCTTTTCACTATCTTATGCTAAAGGGTTCATGGCATGCCCTTGAAATCTTGGTTTGTAATTGTAGCACTAGTTTGGTTTTGGTGCCAAGTCTTTGAGCTATGGTGGTGCAGTGAATAAGGCTTCTGGTTTTCAAGAATATTGGAGCTGGTTTTCAACAACTTTGGTTGCTGAATTTCGTGCTCTTGAGCCTTCAACAGATGGTATTTTTAAATTAAAGTTCTTGAATGCTTCTTATGCCTTTTAAATTATCTCCAAGACTTCAAAAAAGTTGGCTCTCTCCTTCAATTCTTAAATGCTATGTACTGAGAATCAAACAAGACTTGGTCTCAGGAACACACACGTTTTTCAATTTTGGACTGTTTCTGATCTGAATACATATATAGAGGCAAAAGGGTATCTTCTCTTCACCATCCTCTATTCCTTTCCAAAGACAACATTTCCATTTAATTGAAGCAGCATGGCTTCTTTTCCTTCAAATTCTGCATCAGAACATAGCATGGCCAGTGCACAAAGCAGCTCCTCACCTTCTTTCATGACTAGAGTGGCCATGAGAGTCTCTAGATCAAGATGGTTCACCTTCTTGAGAAGAGTATTCCATTACCAAAATGGACCAAGATCTGATCTTGGCTCCAACCCTTTCAATTCTAGCACTTGGATGATGCTGGAGTTGGTTGCTTTACTGATCCAGATAACAAGCACAACACTCACTTTGGCCATTTCAAAGACCGAGAAGCCTATTTGGCCTATGAGGGTGTGGATAGCAGGTTATGATACTGGGTGTGTTCTTAATCTGCTGCTACTTTGTGGCCGCTACTATCAACTCCATGTGACTCAAGGAGGTGCTCTTAACCTTTCTGATTTGGAGCAGCAGAGAAACAATGAAGAATCAAGGTACCTTTTCTATTCATTTCAACAGTTTTCCTTTCACTGTCATTAGCAATTAACAGTACCAGAAAGTTAGAATTTATAGGATACTCATTGTGTGAATGTGCTGAAAACTTGCCTGGTTGGACTTAGAAAATGTTGACTCCATTGGTTTTATGGCTGATTTCAAACAACTTCAAGACAGAATCTTCTGTAATAAAAAAAAAAAAAAAACTGTTGAACTTTAATTGAGTAGTATAGTATTTCAACTAGAAAATATGGAACTGCTAAAGTTGGACTTTTGATTTTTTTTTTCTTAAGTGCCAATTATTGTAGTGGGCCTATGGATTTGCACATGGTGCACATGGGGAAACAGAGCTGGAAAGGGGTCAGAGCATTGATGAAGATTGAAACTATTGTAGTTTTAATAATGCACCTACACTTTCATCACATAAGTTAGGATATGAAGACAATATATCATTTTTTAACTTTTAAGCATGAAATAATCAAAATTTCAGCGTGAAAAAAGGGAATGAGAAAGTACCAAACTTTTTCACTGAAAAAGAACTGGTTGCAGCAGGAACCAAGCAAAAAGATATACCAGACAATAGATTCTTGATTAGCACAATTATTTATGAATTCGGCTTACCTAACCTAACCTAGCTTTTATTGGGTCAATAATCAGGCACCATTTTCCACGTTTGATACCTTCAATTCAAACAAAAAGCCTAATAACATTTTGTTATTAACAGTTATTAACAAAGAAGCATATTTTTATCAGTTTAGAGTGTTTTGCATCAGAAACCACACACAGTCAGCGAAAATTTTAAACTAATTAGAACAAAAGTCAACAAACTTACATCTGAAATTTGTTTTGAACTATGCATGATGCAGTGTTCTGAGGGGATCACATTTGATGGACAAATGCAGAAGTTCACTAGAGCTTTTCTTTGCCATATGGTTTGTGATGGGCAATGTTTGGGCCTTTGACTCGCGTTTTGGGTCATTTCAACAAGCACCAAAACTGCAGGTGCTATGCATGATTCTACTAGCTTGGAATGCAATATGCTACTCTTTCCCTTTTCTGCTGTTTTTGCTCTTGTGCTGCTGTGTTCCATTGATGAGCACCCTCCTTGGATACAACATGAGCATGGGCTCCTCTGCAAGAGGGGCATCAGATGATCAAATCTCACAAATCCCAAGTTGGAGATACAAAGCTGCTCACACCAACTTGGACTTTGCCAATGACTCTCAAACCACTCAAAGATTGATCAATGATGATCCAGTAAGTCACACTAGTATCATAGAAAATCTCTAACATTTTTTATTTATTATGATGTTTGATATTGAATTGAAATTGTGTTGTTGGGTGAATTGACAGGAATGCTGCATTTGCTTGGCCAAGTACAAAGACAAAGAAGAAGTTAGGCAATTACCTTGTTCCCATTTGTTCCACCAAAAATGTGTGGATCAATGGCTAAGAATCATATCATGTTGCCCTCTTTGTAAACAAGGATTACAAAGGTAGCCATCACACACAACACTCAACAACAACATTCATCTCAATATATATATTTCCAATTATTTTTGTATTTTTTTCCCCATTTTTGGTTACATGAGTGAGTTTGTACATGTACACAAGAGGTCACCAGTAACCAAAAAACTACACAGAATACTTTATTCTTAGGAGTGAATCAATCCCCTTACTTTTCATATTACTCCATTGTTTCTACAAGCTTTTTCTTTCTTATTATCATGTCATTTAAATCTTATTGTAAGTTGTACCGAATAATAATAAAGTAAATATTTATATTTGCTCCTAATTTTTTGTATAATAAAATTATTTAGAGTACACTTGTTTCTGTTTATTTTTACTTTAATCATATCATTAGGACCACATATTTATCGGTTTTCTCAACAACTATTGCTTCCTAGAAATTTAATTGACCATTTTCAATGTTGTCTTGTTATGAAACATTACTCTTGGATACCGAATCTAGTATCACTCGAAATTAGTGTTTTTTCTTTTATAATGTAAATGCATTTTTTCTTATTTGAGTTTAATTTTAGTAATTGAGATACTTTTTAAATATATATATATATATATATATATATATATATATATATATATATATATATATATATATATATATATATATATATTTAATTATTTAAAATATAATTAATATATATATATAAATTATAATAAAATATATTAAA